>Ga0214542_1003652_pt1 | contig 31139 bp, 20 predicted proteins | sample CNSS1metaG_FD_160096 | JGI IMG/M metagenome (GOLD analysis project Ga0214542, IMG submission 160096) | Root nodule microbial communities from cowpea collected in UCLA plant growth center, Los Angeles, California, USA - CNSS1 | ecosystem: Host-associated > Plants > Roots > Nodule | place: USA...
TTGAATATTCATAATTTTTCTTTTCTTTTTCCAATATAAACAGAATTCTATTGGATATCTATAGAATAATACTAAATATTTTCATTAGATCAGTTTACTTAATTCCTGAGTTGATTAAGAAGTATGAAGAATTATAAAAATAGTTTTAGTGTCTAATCGACCGCTCGCGTCGTACGACACTTCTTCTTTTTTAATACAAAACTTATAGAAATTATTTTGGTGTCTAATCGACCGTTCGCGTCGCACGACACTCCGTTTCAAATATACAAATATAGAAAATGTTCTTTGGTGTCAACTCGGCAGCACGTGTCGCATGACACTCATTTTCAAAAATTTCAAAAGACAACTTTAAAATTTAAATATTCTAATCAAGTTTTAGCAAGAACTATGTGATCCTTGATTCTCCATTGTGAATGGAGATACGTAGGAGCAGGGCAAGTCCTTGTCAGGTCACTTCCCAAAAATTAAAAGGTTTTTCAAATCATTTTTAAATAGTTTAATAAAGAACTACGTAACCCTGATTTCTCATTTTAATGAGAATACGTAGGACCAAGGTTAATCCTTGTCGGGTCCTTTTTAATCAAAAATAATTTTGTTCAATATTTTCTTATTTATGGGAAAAATAAATATTTAAAATAAACACATCTCTTTTGCAAATTTAATTAAAGGTACCGCCTTTGGGCGGGCGTTGTAGGGTGCTAATACCTTCCCTACGCCTAACCGACTTCGGATCCTAAATTTGGTTTTCGCAGACTTTATTTGAATTTTATGGTTTTCCATAGTTTTTCAGAATAAACTATGGTGACGACTTCTAATCTCTTTTTCCAAATCAATTTATTTTTAGTTCGTCGTTCCGTCGCGATTCAAGTTGCGACATAATGCTTCTTCTTTCATTTGTTCTTTAAGTATTGTTGAATCCGTGTGTGTGTGTTAACTTGAATCCAATTCTCTTCTTCATTTCATGAGCTTGAGAAATGAACCTTCACATCTAGATAGCATGCTATCTTAATGTCCAGTGGGAATTTTCAAAAAGCTTTCTTAAACAACTACACCATATTCGTAATCTCTAAAAGAAAACAAGATAAGCCTTCATCATTCTTTGTCTCCTTTTGTGCTAGAACGAAATTAGCCTTGCACATACCATAGTTGGCTCTTTGGTCTCTCATTTTTGTAACCTTATTTGACCTAGTTTCTAGAAGCTAGGGTTAGGTTTTTGTAGAGACATCCTTAGGTATCTTTTATTTGCTTAGAGGCCCCTAAACTCTTCTATATAAGGGGTGCTCCTAGACATGTAAAAGGGTTGATCACTTTGTTATAAACTTTGTGTATTCAACCACATTGCCATGAGCTCTCCTTCCTAGAAGTGAACTCACCTTTGCCTTATCTTGCTTGCAAGTGGCGGCACCATCACTCATCAAGGTAGTACAACTTTATTTTTCCAGAGTAATATAATAGTGTCAAAAGCTTACTAATATTTCATTTCATATTTCTTTTTATATGTATTAGGATGGTGAGGACGATCCTAAGTGTTTTCCAAAGGATCTAGATGTTATTTTAGGGTGTACTTTGGCTTTCAAGTTTAAGCTCCAAGGAAATAAATGACCTGCTTCAGTAATGAGAGTTTCAACTTATCGTGAAATTATAGCTCACATTAATAGCCTACTTGGACATAATGAGGTAGTAATTTTAATTATTTTGTATTGATTACGTCAAATATTTGCAATAATAACTGATATGAACAAATTTGGCAAGCAATGCAAGTTAGTCAAGCTAAGGAAAATGGTGCCTGTGAAATAGTACTTGATATTGAGAAGTTGTTAGTGAGTAGATTTTAACTTGAATGTGTTTACTAATACTAACGGTAGTGGTTTCTATGTTTTCATTGTATGTCAAATAATCCAAGCAATGGTTATCGGAAAATGTATCACTAGTAGTGACTTTGATATAGATACCGGGAGTTCTTTAGTAAGTATTTAAATATTTGTCGTATTGGTGGTCCGATAGAAATTTATAAATTTGGGTGTTAATCTTAGCAGACAATGGAACTTGTTGAATGTACTGATAATGCTATATGTGACTTATCTGCTGATACTAATAGTTCATTAGTAAGTATAATTTCACTTGAATTAGCATACTAATGGTACTTCAGACTTGGAAGCTGTAACATAGATTGATGGTGGTCATTGCAGATGTGCCTTTCTAGAACGACTGATCTTGACCGAAATATTGTTTTATATGTGACGCCCACAAAAGATTTGTGTACTACCAGTAACCATGGATATGTAGAAGATGTTCCATCAAATATCATGGACTTTGATCTTTTGGAGGACATTTCGTTAGCCCAACTGTCAGCTACAACGACAATGAAGACTATGAAGAAGGAGAAATGATATTTATACTAAGAAAGTCAGGGAAAATATTGTAGTAATGTTGTTGAAAAGTTTATGTATGTTTTGTCACAAATGTTTTGACTCCTACAGATGCTACATTTCGTGGCCTATTTTGATAAATTAGAATTGTGAACCTTCTTTCACAGTATTAATAGTTTGTAGTATGAAAAGCGTACAAGAAAGTTGGAACAATATTCATATATTGTGGATGTTATTATATGTTAAAATTATGGATGTTTTGAATGTACGAATTTTATTAAATTATGAAATTAGTACAAATAGTTTAGAAGTTGTATTTAACAATTCATATATCGTTATTGAGAAGATATCTTAATTCTACAAAGTTAACACTAATCTATGTCAAAAAGTAGTATTCCATTGAATACCTTAACGTTTTTATGGTTTGAAAATTAAACGTTCTTGATGTTTTTTAAACTAAAGGTGATCCTTAAGAGATATAATAATACTACCATTTGTTTCAACAATTGAAAAGTTACATTTAAGTCTATATATTAAATTTTGCATATTATAGAATTCATGAAAAGACATTCATATATTGATTGATCAGACCCGCATTTAATACGCCTAAAAGTGGGAAACACTTAAATTTGGTGGAGTAGTACTAATGAGTTCAAATTTTTGCCCTCATTTAATGTTTAAATTTGGGGATTTAATAGAATATTTGTGCTTAAGGATTGATTTAATTAGGATTTGTGATTATTGGATTTATTGAGTACATAAGTTAAAAATGGCGCAAAAATTGATTTTAGTTGCATATAATATTATTGGATATTCCAAGGTTTGTTAATGCAGCTAAAGTTTAATTTGGGTCATTAAAAGTGTGGATTTGAAATATTCAAAGTTACAAAATAAGTCCAAAATAATGAAATTCTTGAAAAGAATAATTTAGGAGCTAAATGCACCTCCAATTTTTTTTACACACTCCTTATGCAAGTGGACCACCTAAAATCCTGCTATGCACCCCTGGTTTCTACTAAGTTACACCCCTCCTATCACTCAACCAGATCATGCCATGTGACAATCCTCCACTAATTAAACCGGCCAACCACATGATGACACATATCATGATCCTCCACTCACTAAACTGGCCAACCATACACTACCACGTCATCATCTTCCTCCATCTCACACATGAAACTCTAACCCTAATTTTTCTCCTCTCCCACCATCACCATGTTGGTAGTCGCGACTCTCGCCGTCAACCTCAGACAACCATCTTCGCAGTCGCATCGGCAGCCACCACACATGTTCATCACAGCTGCAGATCTCTACCTTCTTCATCTCTGCACCTCGTCGGAGACCACCTACTAATGCACTGCAGCATACGTTCACGCACCTCACCATGACAGCCACCGCAACAACACCTATAGTTTTCGATGCCAATCGCACCTTGCCGGAAAATGCAGCCATTGCGAGTAGACGTTGCGGCATCGTCAAACCATCGCGCCACCATGGAAGCCACCATTTTTAACCTCGGCTAGATCATAAACGTTGCTGCCATGCTCCACCATCCTCCACTACACCTGCATAGCAAAATAGCAGCCATTGCAGCAACCAGATCTATATCGCGCACCGTCACCACCTGCACTTGCACCACCATTTCTGCATCATCACCAGTCTCGAGCCACCACTGTGACCAACGAGCCTCCACGCAGCAACAACACCGCACCACCATGGTAGCACGCAAGCAACTTCCACACCACCATGCAAACGTAGACAACACCGGTAGCAGCCGTCAAGCATGGCTAGCAATTTCATTGGAGAAGAGTGTGAAAGTGAAACCTTAATTCTGGAGAGAAAGTGTCAGCCACGTGTCAACCTCTGATAGGGTAGTCAACTGGTCAAAGCAGTAGTCAACTCTGGTCAAATTTTGGTCAATATTGTAAAAATGGTTAAACAAGAGGGGCAGAATTGGAAATTGGACAGAAATTAAGTTGCTAATTAATTAAATAAAGATAAAAGATTTTAGCAATCGAATAGATAAAATCCAAGTCCAATCGAAGCCTATATAAAGAGACCTAGGGGAGCAGAAGAAGACACTTAGCAACTCTTTGGTTTTGGCAGATACCGTCATCCACCACATCTCTCATTCTTCCTTTCCTTTTATTTTCTTTCCTTCATCATATTATCATGTATTCCATCCAACCCATGGAGGGCTAAGCTTTTAGGGTTGATTCCACTGTAATTTCTTTACTAGATTCTAAGGTTAGGTGAATTAATGTATTTGTTCTTTTAATTATTATTGTGGTTTTTGTTTATCTATGTCCTTTGCTTCTTAATTGAATAGAAAATAATGATTTTAAATCTACACACATGCTAATCATATGAGTTAGAGGGTTTTTAAATTCAATTGAGACTTTACTTTGATTTTATTTAGAAACTTTCATGTGATTAAATAAGTTTTTGCCAATAATTGAGACTGTACTTTGATTAAAGGTAATCACTTTAACTAAAATTAGTCAAGACTTTACTTTGATTAATTAAGTTTTCTATTTGGTAAGGAAACAAAGGAGTAGACATGATTAGGCATAGTAAAATTTAATTGAGATTGTACTTTGATTGAATTTACTATGGATAATCTAAAAATTCTCACTTTTAATTGAGACAGTACTTTGATTAAAAGTGAGAATGCCAACAAATGAATTGAGACTATACATTGATTGACTTGTAAATCAACAACAATAATTAATTTAATAATAATCTCTAGATAACCGATGAAGAATCCTATTTTGAAAAAGTAGTGGAATTGACCGATTTACTATTATTGTATTTACAATCTTTTATTTGTGTAACATTCATTCTTTGCATATCAAAACCCTATATTTTTATAGTTAATAGTTTTAATTGCATCTTTATAATAATCAAATATTTGAAATCAATTATGTAGTCATTAAGAGACGACTCAGGATTAGTTACTAGTTTGTTCACTACTAACTTGGCAATACTAAAGTTGCTAAAGTTAAGTAGTGGTAATTTGATCGCTTAACGACAACGTTATCAATAAAGCAATGAAGTTGTTAAAGTGTTTCCCGCACTAGAAGCAATTAATATAATATTTGTGTATAATATAGTACATTATTAGTTTACAATATGACATAAAATATAATCAAATCTAAATGTATAAAGCTGGCAGATAAGACACATTAAGGTGATTTTGACCTTGATTGAGATCGAAAAGGTATTACAGAATAATAGGAGAACGTTAAAGGAATGTCCCTCCATGCCTTATCCCAATGATTTTGTAGTAAAGTATTGTGGAAATAAATTAGTATATGTAGAACTTGATTACAACAAAGATGATGAGCTACATATGTTTCAATCAAATTTTAACACTATGACAAGTTATTGATGTTTTCTACATATGTTTCTAATACAACTTATTGGAATATAACATAATTATTATTGAATTGCAGATGAACAAAGGCATGTTTTCCAAAAGATTATAAGTGTTGCCCATCATGAAAAGGGGGGATGTTCTTTTTATATGGATATGGAGGGACATGAAAAACATTTATGTGGAACACGTTATCTTTGGCTCTTCACTCTGAAGAAAAAATAGTGTTAACGATTGCATCAAATGGCATGGCTTCTTTGTTATTGCCTGGAGGTAGAACAACTTCTTTGTTATTTAAAATTTTAGAACAACTTGAACACTCTGTCTGCAACATTACAAAGGGTAGTGAACTATCAGAGTTGATGAAATTGGCTAACCTAATAATTTGGGATGAAGCACCAACGACACACAAGTTTTTTTTTGAAGCATTGGATCGAACTTTAAAAGATATCATGAGAGACAATAACAAATCGGATTTAGTTTTTGGTGGCAAATAAATAGTATTTGGAGGAGATTTTAGACAAATTCTTTCTATTATTCCTCGTGGTAGCAGATCTGGCATAGTTCATGCAACTATCAACTCATCCTATCTATGGGACCATTGCCAGATCCTGAACTTGACAAAAAACATGTGACTCTTTGATGAAGGCGTGGTTCGGGACCGTCAAGGGATTAGAAAATAGATGATGGAATCATGCCTAGGATCTTCAAAGAGATCTCACATTAGCTTCAGATCGTAGAATAAGAACTCTTTTATATATTTTTTTGTAATGTTTTTCTTTGGGCTTTTTCGGACCTTAAGTTATGTTGGGCCTTTTTGTGTTTCGACCCATAGTATATAAGCCCTTGTAAGACACATTTGTATTCAGATTTGAGTTTTATGAAACAGTGAGTTTTCTCTCAAGTCTCGAGGTTCTCCTCAGAACCACCGATCCTTATCTTTGAATCTTCGATTCAAAGTGGTGGATCTTTCTCACTTATCTTGGAATCTCCTCCAAGTGGCGTGAATTCCTCCCGTTCCGAAAACCCCCAAATCGAAATCCTCCATTTTCCGCATTTGTTCTAGGGTTCATACCCATTTTCGTTCTAGATGAATTTCCACCCTAAATCCGAGACGATCCTTCATCACTCTTACAACAAGGATTACACAACTCTACTATTGCTAAATTTGAAGAGTTTTCTGCTTGGATAATCAAAATTGGTGATGGTTCATTGAATGAAACCAATGATGGATTTGTAGATGTAGAAATCCCATCAGAATTTATAATAAAGAACTACATCGATCCTATCCAACCTATAGTTAGTACCACTTATGCACAATTAATGGAAAAATTTGAAGATGAAATGTTTTTGATATCAAAAGCAATTCTAGTTAGTCGAATTGAAACAATAGATGAAATCAATAAATCTATTTTGGATTCAATTACAAGTGATGCTTCATTCATAATTATGATTTACATATAGATTTGTTCCGTTTTCAACTTTAAGAACTATTATTCATGTAATCCAGGTGAAGTCAAAGAATACCTCAGCACAGACTGCATTGATACATCTAACACCATGGACGTTGATGTATATGACGGTATTACACCAGAATTTTTAAATTCATTTAGAACATCAGCATTACCAAACCATGGTACCCCAATTATGCTTTTGAGAAATTTGGATTAATCTCAAGTTTTGTGTAATGGAAGTAGATTAATATTCACTAAACTTGCAAAGCATGTAATTAGTGCAAAGATTATAATTGGAAAAAGTAAAGGAACAGAAATTTACATTCCATGTATGTTCATGTCACCATCACAGTCCCCTTGTCCATTCAAGTTTATTATAAGAAAATTCCCAATCATGTTATCCTATGCTATGATAATAAATAAATCTCAAGGACAATCTTTAGATTACGTTGAGTTGTATTGGCCTACACCATTTTTTAGTTGTGGTCAATTATATGTTGTAGCTTCTAGAGTTCAAAGCAAGTTAAGATTAAATATTTTAATCCATGACACTGAAAACAATTCTTTGACTGCTACCACAAATGTAGTGATGAAGGATTATCTTGTTCCTTTTTAAAATTATTGAATATGGTGTGCGTTCATTAAGAAAGCTAAGTGAAATCCCCATTGGACATTAAGATAGCATGCTATCTAAATGTGAAGGTTCCTTTCACAAAGCTCAAGAGAAGAAAATGATGGATTAATTCGAAAAAAAAAAGGAAATGGAAGGCACATAAACCATAGAAAACCAAGAACAATTAAATGAAGAAGAAAACATAAAATGGAATGGAAAGGAATGGTAAAAATGTGAGAAGCACACCACTACAAGGCTAGGCTAAAAGCCATTACAACCTTGAAGATGAGTGGATGTGTGCTGCCACGTGCTATGCAAGATAAGGCTTAAAAATATTCACTCCCTAGGGAGGAAACTCTCACAAATGGTTAAGACACAAAAGTGTTTTTACTTCAAAATGTTCAACCCTTTTACATGTCTAGGAGCACCCCTTATATAGAAGAGTTTAGGGGCCTCTAAGCAAATAAAAGATACCTAAGGATGTCTCTACAAAAACCTAACCCTAGCTTCTAGAAACTAGGTCAAATAAGCTTACAAAAAATGAGAGACATAAGAGCTAACTATGGTGTGTGCAACGCTAATTTCGTTCTAGCACAAAAGGAGACAAAGAATATGTCTCATATGTCTCCAAAAAGTGGCCAAAGTGTGATAATAATAAAGGAGACCAAAGGTACATAGGTACACTTGCTTTATGCCTTTTACTTTATGCTTTATGTCTTTGTTTTTACTCTCCTCCACATCATTTATGCCTCCCAATCACCATGCGCCACCTAGCATTGCTTTCTTACTCCTAATTAACCTACAAAGCAAATAAACATATATTAGCATGTTGGCTTAAGTCAAGTCAACTATAGTCAACAAGTCAAACCTAGTCAAAGGTCAAAAAGTCAACTAAAGTTGATTCAACTAAGTCAACTTAGTGAATCAAAAATAACAAACATAAATGAAAGGGATGAAGGATTAGTGAACTTCCTTTCTAAACATGCTTAGTCTTCTTAAGCATGTTCCTTCATCCTTTGTTAGGGTCAATCCTTCATTATGTAGTTTTTAGAGAAGTTTTTAACAATGTATAAGTGCAATGCATGTCAACATACCTGTTTATGTATTTTGGGAAAAATCTATGTCAAAGAGTACCTACAAAAATATGAATGCTAAAATGTTGGGCATTCATATACTGTTATGGTGTCATCTATTGAGTTTCTATAAGAAGCGGACTATTGTAAAAGATGGAGATCCAAGTAAATGGTTTGTTATTGTCATCATATATGTTGCTTTATCATGTTTTGAACTCCCCGTTACATTGTTCTAAGAAGTCCTTATTTGCCATAATGCATTAAAAATCCAAACCACCTTACACCAACCACACAACATTTTATTATATACAGAAATTCACCCAATTGATGTTAATAGTTAATTATTGACACCACCATAATTCTTTAGTACACTTGCCACCATAAGGTCATATAAGTCCTAATGTAGGTTCATATATTAACTACTTATGATAAATAGAACTTTGAAAACCTATATTTATCCCAATTCATATTGAATTTTTAACTAATGACACCACCATAATTATGTAGTGCACCTGCCATATGTCTAATGTTATTAATGTTATAAGCTCATACAAATCGTGATCTATGTTCATATAATAAGTAGATTTCTTAACTACGACTATCCAAACCTATATTAAGTCCATAAAATTATTTCCTTTAAAATTATTTTTTCAATTGTGTTTTCTATAATAAATATAAGTAATATTATTATTTGGAACTTATTATGGTGTTTATACCAGTATAATACTATAGTAAATGCAATCGTACACAATAAATGGTTATTTTTATAACTAACATTATTATATTAATTGAACTTTTTTTAACAAATAGTATTGCCCAAGTGAAATAGTTATACTATCTATAATGTGGATCCATTTTCACCTAATCATAATTATATAAATTAGACAATATTATTTATGAATAGGTATCAAGAATAGGTTTACGAACGTTTAATTATAGTTGCACTTGGGATTATATAATGCGAAATTTGGTCATATATATTTATAATTAATTCAAAGTACTTGGTTATTCACATAACATACTTAATCAATATAGGTTAAAATACCTTTTCGGTCCCAATTTTCGTCAAGTTTTTTCAAATAAGTCCTAATTTTGGTTTTGTATTCAAATAGGTCCCAATTTTCGTCAATTTTGTTCAATTGGGTCCTTTTTTGCTAACACCGTTTAAATCATTAACGGCCATGAACAATGACTGCCACATGTCACTTTGTGGTTTTTTTTTTAATTTTTTAATTTATTTATTTTTGAAATTTTTTTCTTAAATTTTTTTGAAATTTTTTTAAATGTACACGTGTCAACCCAGGAGTGTGCCACGTGCACTTCGTGATTTTTTTGAATTTTTTATTTTATTTTTTTTGAATTTTTTTAAATTTTTTTTAAATGTCGATGTGTCAATCCAGTAGTGTGCCACGTGTCAAAGTCAATATTCTATATTCAATTTGGTCCCTATATTTGTTATTTTTCTTCAATTAGGTTCCAATTTTTGTTAACATTAACCAATTTGGTCCCTATCGAAGATGTGACCAAATTTAATTTTTATATCAAAGTTATAATGATGTGAATTTTAATATATTATATAAAATATTTAATAAAAAATGTGAATTTTAATATAAAAATTAAATTTGGTTTTAATTTGGAGAGGGACCAAATTGGTTAATGTTAACAAAAATTGGGACCTAATTGAACAAAAATAACAAATATAGGGACCAAATTGAATTTAGAACATTGACTTTGACACGTGGCATGCCACTGGGTTGACACGTGGACATTTAAAAAAAATTAAAAAAAATTAAAAATTAAAAAAAACCACGAAGTGACACGTGGCACACTCCTAGGTTGACACGTGTACATTTAAAAAAAATTTAAAAGAATTTAAAAAAATAAAAAAAAAATAAAAAAAAACCATGAAGTGACACGTGGCAGTCATTGTTCATGGTCGTTAATGATTTAAACGGTGTTAGCAAAAAAGGACCCAATTGAACAAAATTGACGAAAATTGGGACCTATTTGAACACAACCAAAATTAGGACTTATTTGAAAAAATTTGACGAAAATTGGGACCAAAAAGGTATTTTAACCATCAATATATAAACTACTAGAAGAAAATAATTTAACAATCACGGGAGACAATTAATAGATGTACACAAAAATATATTAATGTTGACATACAAAATATTGGAGATCTGGAAGTCATCAAAACAGAAGAAAAAGACATTGTTCATAGGTCCTCATACATATGTTTCACAAACAAAAATATTAACAAATTGTTCCATATGTTAAATCTTCAAAATGTGGATAACATTCTTTTGGTCATTCTCTATCATAAATCTTATACGATCACCAGCAGTCAACCTATTGTCCTTACAAAATGTCTTCCATCCGCAAGATAACACTCAAATGCACTTTTGTCGGTCCAACGAATTTTTCAAGTCCAGTATTGTGATTTCCCGTTCGTTAGCATGTAGGTTTTATGCCCCTTCACCAGGTATTCTTTAACAAACTTGGCATCCAGATACTACATTAAAACAAATTGTGTTAAAACAACATAACTATAAACTGTGTTGGAAGTGATCGGGCAAAGTTAACAATAGTTATCACAAGCATCAACAAGAAGCCAATATTAGCAACAATATGTATACATTTACACTACCAATAATAATAATAATGGACTACACTTTCGTACAGTGTTTGGAATGAATTGCACCCTAAAGGCTTGGAAAAACCTTTCTGAGGACAGAGGCTTACATGCAAGAGCATTCTTTCGTCTACTAGGGTATTGAATCTCATTCCAGTGCAAATTGAACACCCTTAAGCGAAAGTATCGATCTCCACAATAAAGAGTAAACACATATCCCACATCGTGAACATCCTAAAACCACATTATCTCCTGAACCGCACGTATTTGTCTCTCAACAAGTAGAGTTTCTTCAAACTCTATGTTGATGATGTTTCCTTTCGGATCACTGAAATAGTTCATTCCTAGGAGTAGTGATTTCCCCAATTATTCATCAAATTCTTCTTTAAATACTAGACACTCTTATCATATAGAAAAGTAAAAAACATTGACGTTCCATAAAAATAAAAAGTTTTGTTTAAAACTAAAAATAATTTCTTAGCAAAATATCACTGAAAAAAAATCAAACTTTGGTCTAGAAACTACATTTACACATAATACACAGAAAAATTAAAGACAATGACAGATGCAAAGAGACCAACCTCTAGGGTTCCATGACAATCACGAAGTTATGGTAGAAATTGGTAAAGCTAAAATGCTTCGAAGTAGACATTTGATGGTCAGGACCTTGTAACTGGTGAGGATGACTCTTTTCCTTCTTCCTTTCTAAAAAACCACAACCACAATGATTAAACTTGAAACGATAGAACGAAATTAAACACTTTGACAATATAAATAAACCTTTTTCCCATTATCAGTTGTAAGACCCGAGAAAAATTAAATAATTATTGGATAAATGTGGGTAAAGAGAACCTTTAAGGTAATATATGCGGAATGTTATGTTGTGGAAAAGTACTAGCTCAAATGGTTGAGAGTACTTGGTTTGTGTGATAGGACTTAGGTTTGAGTCCTATGTGTGCCATTTTGTGTGTTATTAATTTGGTATTATTTTTAAGATATATATTGATTATGTGTAGAATGTGATAATGCGTAAATCATGGAAGTTAGCATGAAATATGATATGGTGTAATGGTTTGGTATTGATTTGGTATGTGCATGGGGGTGGGTTCAAACCTTGGAGGACCCAAATGAAACTCTATTTTTGGCGATTTTTTAGGTTTGTCTTGAATTTGAAAGGTTAAAGGAAACCCTAGTAAACTTAGCAGCCAAGGATGGCTGAAAAGGCAGAAGGTATCATGCAATTGAAGGGTAATTAACACTGCCATTAAACCTTAATTTCGTTTTTGACCATTAAGCATTATTAAACCACCATTATAAGGCTTATTAGTGGTAAAAAGGAGGGTTTGGTAAGCTGGAATTGAAGGAGGTGCGGTGAAGAGCAAGAGTGCAGAGAGGAACGTGTTTTTGGAATGAAAGGTGAGTGATTTAAGAGGGTGATTTGGGAGGAAGCCATTGGTCAACATTGGAGCTTTCAAGAAGTCAAATTTTGAACAAGGAAGGCGTTAATCCAGGTTAGGGAAGCTTATTTTGCGTGTTATATATCATGTATGTGTTTTTCGTACTGTTTTGGACGTGTTGGAATGTGTAAATTGGAGGTTCGTTGCTCTTTTTCGCGTTTTCTGGAAATTTCGAGAAATCGACTGGCGGCGTTGAAGGCCCGCCAGGCGACTCATGCCTACAAAGCCTATTTTCTGGGTTCGTCCATGCACCGCCTAGCGGCTAGGTACTGCCCGCCAGGCGGCACAAACTATCTTATTTAGTTTTCCTAAATTTTTGGATTTTTTGTGATGTTGGAAAGTCTGGATTAATTTTATGATTTGAGAATAATTGGTATGCTAAATTTGTTATCTGAAAATGCTTAATTGGTAGAAAATTGGGTGAACCCTCGCTGGAATTAGGGGTTTAGGGTTCATGTGAGATTGGGGTTGAAAAACATAGATACGTTTGAGATTGGTGCAATGTTTTCCGTGGAATTGACATTTACCTGATTAGGTTAGGAAATATGGAAGTTGTGTGCACATCAGAGCCTGTAGTTTGTGTGTGGATTGGATTGGCAGTGTTGGTGATTCATTATTGATGTGGGAAATGTGGCAGAACCCAAAATGGGTATGAACCGCCCGGCGGCACTAAGAACGCCGCCAAGCGGCGCATTAGGACAGAGAGTAAAACTTTGGTGTTTTCTGCGAGTTGTGCCCTTAGGATGTCGCGGGTAATTTTATGCGCGAATTTGGATTAGTGGACAGTGGTTTCCTCTGTAGGATTGGGGGTGGTGGACGCTTTAGCGTGTGTGCACCAAAGGTCGTTTGGCGGTATAATTTGGTAAAGTTAATAAGTGGGGAAGGGTACTGTAAAACTGAAAAATTGTGTAGGGAGCAGATGGGATGAGATATAACGTTGATATCGTGTGAATTGTCTAAATTGGTGTGTAAAGTAAAGAAATGCTAAGGGAAGAAATTATGTGGCTTGGGAGTGAAATAACTGTCCATATATATGTAGTGATGGTTGCCATATTATATTCAAGTGCTTTGATAGCTGTATGAGTAATGCATTGCAAGTTAGGGTTCTTAAGACCTATAAAATGTGCCAAAACCAGTAGCGGTGCACTACTGGTATGGCGCCTGGCGGCGCGGGGCGAACCGCCAGGCAGTAGTGAGTAAAACAGTGGTAGTGGCCACTGTCAGCGTTAGGCGCCTGGCGGCAAGGATGTGTCCGTCAGGCGGCGACGGGACGATGGGGTTCTATTTTCCTCAGCAGCGCCTAGCGGTGGGCGTGTGACCGCCGGGCGGTTTTCTGTCAGTATCCACCTGGCGGTGTCTAGGTGGTGACAAGCGATAATGGTGGCTGTATGATTGGTTTTTACTTTGCTTAGTGGACTTGAAGGACTAAGTTCACTTCTTTGATGCTTGGGCTTGACGGACTAAGTCCAATAGAGGTCTGGGATGTGCTTGAGTAGTTGAACGCATGATGGGCATGGAACTAGTTGAGTTCCTGTCGGCTACTATTGGGCGAGGAGTCCTTAGTATGGTGATTGCATGCGTTGGACGCACGATGGGCAGGGAACTGTGACGTTCTCGTCAGCTACTATTGGGCGAGGAGTCCATAGTATGGTGATTGCGTGCGTGTCAGGGTCCAAGTTAAGTAAGCTTGGATGTTTTACTATAGGCGAGGAGTCTGTGGGGTTAGACTAGGAGCAGGATTGGCTCGTAGGGTTGGACCATGAAAGGGATAGTTTCGTGGAAGCACAGTAAAAATTCCAAGACCTAGTTTCAGGCATATGACTCATGAAGGAATATGAGATCAGGGGTGGATAATTGGTAATTAACATATATCAGTAAATTTTTATTGGGATGGGTATCATATTTAAATTTGTTTTTATATGCATAGCTCACCCTATCTGTGTGCGTGTGGCAATGATCAGATGATTTATTATCCGGGAGCAGATAATTTGACAGGTGAACCAGGAGACGCTTGAGACTGGAGTGCGAGATCATATGGGGCTTTTGAAGATTTGAGTTTTGGATGTATTTATGTTTTGGAACATTAGCCACTTTTGGCTTTTATAAGTTGTAATGATTTTGAATTGCGAACAGTTACAATGTCTTGAATTTGGGATTTTAATTTTCTCGCGTTTTGGGAACATGTGTTTTTAAATGAGGAATTTCCAATATTACCGCGTTTATTTCATTTTATTTATTTGTGTAAGTTATTTTCAAAGTAATAATCCTTAGGGATGTTACATCGGTCTCTAGACGTCTCAAAAAGACATATATTAACTCCTCATTTGTCGCCAACTCCTGATATTCTCATCAAAATTTTATTTATAATTTAATTAGATTTATTTTACTCAATAAATATTATTTATCATAGTATTTAAATCATATACTTTCACCTTTAGTCCGCAATTAAAAATTTAATGACAACAAAATAACATTTCAGCCTGATTATGTTTAATTTAAATTTATTGTTAATTAAGAAACTTAAATTCCAACAACATTAAAAATATATCCAAAAATCAAAAATACATAATATATAACAATAATTAATTCTACGTAATTAAATAATTATATATTTATTTTATCAATGTAATCATTACATATAACTAAATTAACAATTATAGTCCTTGAAATAATTTATGCATAATAATTTTGTTTTCAAAATAACAAAATTTAGACATTCTTCTAGTAATCCTTCTTGAGGGAGCTTCTAAGGAGGTGGTCACGCACAGATGTGCTTATGCATTAAGTCACGAGATCTTATTCCCACACAAAACAATATAAATAATTAAATAACACCACAATGACATCCACAAGACTTGAACCCAAGTCCTTTCATAGTAACCAAGTACTCTCAAACACTTAAGCTAGTACTATTCCTTATCTTCTTTCTACACATTAATTAACTTAGGGATTTTCGCCCTCACATTTATTAAATAAATATTTATTTATTTATTTAATTTTTCCTGGGTCTTACAAATTAAAAAAACATTCTTGATGTATAAAAAAATAAATTCAAGATTATGAAATAAACAAAATTCAAGCAATGGAAACAATTAATTAGATTTAAAAAAAAAAACTATATGGTAAAGGCTTCACCATAATTAGGTTTCATGATTCTGTTCAAAGCAAAAACACCAAATAATATATTTTTACTTCTTTCTCTCACATTCACACCTTTTGCAACAAACCTAGATTTTATCGCAGGCAAGCCTAAACTTGAATAATGAAAACTCTATGTCTAGCAATTTTATTATTAAGTTCACATTAATGACATATATGTTGATGTTAAGAATGACCATTATGTCTAGCATGTGAAATCCATTAGTTGTTCTATTCTAATCAGGTTTCCCAAACTACCTTTTGATTCAGCAAGTACTACCACATATGCATCATATCTAGAATATGCAATTAAAGATTATAATCATACCAAATTATCTTTTTTATTAGTCAATACTCCCGCATGTGGAACATGTCTAGACTACACAGTTAAAACAAGAATAGACCACAAGAGATTATGGAAAAGAATTATATTAAATAATGAATCTACAGATAATTAAGAATACATTACAATCAAACCCCTATGAATGAGGGAGTTAGTTACTCCTAAACATATTGAATGCTAGAGTAATAATGAAATTGGATGTCTCTAGCCTTCAGAATATGCTTCTATTGTCAAGTGCTTTTAACTCAAGTGTCTTTCTCTCTAATAGTGTTTATTTTTCCCTCTCTCCCCAAAAGGGGAGGTTCCCAAAAAAGGACGTGGCTTTTCATCTCTATCAAGCCACTTATTTATAGATTTTTCAAATTTGATCGGCTTGATCCGGCATTGGAATATCTTGGATATTTATATAGAAAAAGAAAGAATATATATATATGTGTGTGTATATATATGTATATATATATATATATATATATATATATATATATATATATATATATATATATATATATATATATACATATATATATATATACATATATATATATATATATATATATATATATTTCAATCTTCTGAAACTCAATATCTTTGAGATATTCTTCAAATATTCTAACTAGTAATTGGAATAACCAACTTGGTGGATAACTAATGTTGTTGGTAATTTTTGAACATTCACTACTTCACCTGAATAATATTCTTTAATCTTCAAAGATTTTTCTTTATCTAATAATCTTGAAAATATTCTTCAAATCATAAGAGATTTTTTCATAATCTACAAAATATAAACCAAATACTTATATTTTCCAATTTTATTAAATAAAACCTAAAATATCTAAAAATATAATAATAAAATTGCAATAAAAGATAAAAGAAATAAATAAAAACATGATAATGTCAATTATCAGTTATATAAGTGAAAAAAGGGGCCTATTGCTTAGCCAAAAATATGTACTTTTGGAATTGAAGATTGTAGAGTTGGAGAAATGTTCTCATTGCATTGATGCCACACAGACCAGGGTATTCTTTAAGAATCATCCTCCCTTGTGATGATGTTTTGCCTTTTATTGGGTAAGTGATTTTCTTATATTACACATTTATATTATTGTGGTTTTATGTAATTCAATATAATTATGTATTTTTGTGATCAGACTATGTTGGTCTCTTGGCAAGCGTACCAAAAGTCAATTGTAGTATAATGATTTTTTAGTAAGAGTGTCGAACCCACGAGGAACGGAGTCAGTTGAAATAAATAATTATCTCGATCAGCATATATATACAGAAATTTTAATTTGATAGATCATTGATGTTTAAACTAATTTGCATAAACAAATATAGTAAAAGCAAAAAATTAGATAAAAATTCAGTAAAAGAAACTGGGATTGAATTTCATCTATCTCCCTTGTCTGTAATCTGGATGAATATAACATATAACATCTGAAATTATCAATATTGATGCACAATCAAAAATCATTTATATCGATCCCTCGCGTATAAAATTCATAAGATTAGTTCCCTGAATATTGATTCCTCACATATTCAAAAAACTATCCAGCATTACGGTCAAGTGTTAAAAGCAATTGATATATTGAGATCTATTCCTAGCATCATAGTATATCAAGTATCATTGTTCAAATCAGATTTTCATAAATACTTTCCAATCAGATCTAAAAATTAAAATCAAAACATTTATTGATTAGATAGAAGTAAACATTAAGAGCAGAACAATAATACCAATATTGAGTAAAACAGAAATGCTATATATAAATATCACCAGATTACATCCAAGTTCGAATAGATTACATTCAATCCCAAAGGAGAAGATTAGCCACTCATGGTAGCTATCAAAATCCTAAGAGCTAAAGAAGAAGAAGAAGAAGAAGAAAATGAGAAACTATGTTCTGCTTTCGTTGTTGCAGCTCTCCAGATCTTCAAGTGCGTGTTTCTCCTCCAAAATCCCAGCAGCTTTTCACTTTCTAATTCACGGAGTATTTATACTCCACAAAGGTCTCGCTCGAGCTACTTGAGTCTCGCTTGAGCGAGACAGCATTCTTCATGCTAAAGAAAGCCTCTCCCTTGGGCGAGACGTGCTGAAGCCAATATCTCGCATAGGCGAGCAAGAGTACTTCGAGCTGAAGAAAGGATCTCGTTTAGGCGAGATTGGCAGCATCTGATCTCGCTTGGGCGAGAATGGCGGCAAGAGAGGGTCTCCACTGCACGAGCGCTCGCTTAAGCGAGATCCTGCATCGCTTAGGCGAGAATGGCGGTAGTGGCTTTAGCTTAGGCGAGCATGCTTTGGTTTGAGCGACCCTGCAGAGTTTCTTTTCTGTTTCTTCATTTCTCCTTTCACTCTTCTTCTGTTCTTTCCTCCTTCGATTATAATTTACCTGAAAATTACACAAAATAGGGATCAAGTGATTTCTTTTCAACAAAAACTTGGAAGCTCATTCTTTTCTAGATTTAGGGAGAATCAATCATGATATAAACACAAATTAAGAACATAAGTGCCCTCATTTCATATGAAAATTACTCATTTTTGACACTTATCAAACTACATAAACAAGAATTGGAGAAAACAAACTCAAAATCTGGAACAAAAACATCAAAAAGACTTTTTTCAGTGGTTCAAAAAATATTTAAGAATCAATTAAACTTGCTTGGTTGTTATTATATAACTCAACCAAATTTATAATTTTTTTTATCAGGTTGCACGTTTGAAAAGAGAAGGCGGCATAAAAATGAGTCATTGTTTCACTTGGCTTCTAGACCAGATTCACGTGTTTTTCGATATACAAATTGTTTCGTAAATGGTTGGAGGTTTAATGTAAAGGATCGAGATATGTACTTGAAATCACAAAATAGTGGAGTTTTAGTTAAAGGTGACGAGAATGCAGGTAACCTGGATTATTTTGGCATCTTAACAGATATTATTGAATTAATTTACTCTGGTGGAAATAATGTCATTTTATTTAAATGTGATTGGTCGGATGTGTATTCTAAAGGGAGAGGATACAAAGAAGATAATAATAGATTTATTCTTATTAATAGTAAGCGCAAGTTGAAAACAAATGAGCCATATGTCTTAGCTAGCCAAGTTCAACAAGTGTATAATGTTAAAGATACCAAAGACCCGAATTGGCTTGTAGTAGTGAAAACAAAGCCTCGAGATTGGTATGATATGCCGAAAGAAGCTATAAATGAAGCATGCTAAGAAAATGAAGAAATTGGCTCATTCTCATTTATATCCAATGTGTTTGATAAAGAACACGAGTTTGTTTTAGATAGAAAAGACCTAACCCAATCCACAACTGATGGAAATTCAATGATGCCTATGGAAGTTATTGACAATGACGATGAAGAAAGCAATGATAAAAATATTGATTTAATAGAGGATGAAGAAAATGATATTATGATAGTGATGATAATTGCTTATTGTTTTATATAATTTTGTAACACAAACTTTATTATTAATTATGTTTATTCTATTTATTCTATTTTTATATTAATTGTATTCTTATTACAAGAAAACTAATTTTATAATGTAATATTTTTGTAACATATGAGTTTTTATTTTTTTGAAATATAATTATTGTGACATTTTTTTATTTTATCATTTGTGATAAATATAAATTAGTCACAATTAACATGTAAATAGTGACAATATTTTATTTATAGCTATTAGTTCCATTTAAACTAAATAAAATAATAACTAAAAAAAATTTCACATCTAATTTCTTTTAGATATATATAATTTCTTATTAAATATAAAATAAATTTATTATATAAATTATTCAAACAAAGATTTTAGTATTTTAATAAATAATAATTATTAATTTACAAATTAGTAAGATGTATTTTAATTTTATAATAAACTTAATGTGACATTTGTTTTTTCATTTTTGTCACTGTTATAAATAATACTTGTAACAAATAAAAAAATTTTCACAACTAATATATTAATAGTGACAAAATTTATCCTTAGCACTATTTGTTTGTCACAAAAGGTTACATTTCTTGTAGTGAAGTCAGAGTTGTTTGAATTGGTTCATTTGGGTGTTTGTGGCCTATTGAAGGTAAAGTCGTATAGTGGTGTACTTTACTTTATTACTTGTATTGATGATTGTTTCAGGAAGTTGAGTTTATGCATTTCAACGAGAAGATCAAGTAGTTGAGAAGTTCAAGGAATTTCTTGCTTTCATTGAGAGGCAATTACGTAAAAGGCTTAAATGTATTCGTAATGATAATGGTGGTGAGTATCGTGCACCCTTTGATGTTTATGGCAAATAGCATGGTATCAAACATGAAAATATTCCTCCTAAAACTCCTCAGTTGAATGGTTTAGCAAAGATGATGAACATGACTTTGGTTGAAAGCCTAAGCATTTTTTTAGGAGAGACATTACTTGTAGTTGTGCATGTTATTATTAAAGTAGACGAGTTTCGCTAACCAATAAGGTTTTGATGATAAGAAAACAATCATTGTACTATATGAGTAGGTCTTAAAAATTGACAAATGTAACAAATCGTACAAGTAATAAAGTGGATAAGTCCAAATGTCGTTTCCCATTAAGACTTACGTTGTTCAGAAAAATTATGTTTATTCACTAATTAAGGCTAAGAACTTTAAAAGAATGAAAATTATTGATGTGTATGAAATAAATCTAAAACTTATAAAACAATCAAATTTATGAAATTACTATATGGTAAATACTCCACTGCGGTTAGATTTCATGAACCAAATCAATATAAAAACACTAAACAATTTACTTTAAATTCTTACTCTTGCCTTCACATTACATGTGACAAGTCCTAATTTCTTAGAGACAAGTTTAAACTTATTAATAAGAACCCTAATATCTTAGATATTTTCTTATTAAAAGTTTGCATTAAGCATTAAATTCGGATGTTAGGAATAGCCAACAATGAACTCTATGTCTAAATGCTCAATCAATTAGTTGTTTTATCCTAGTGTAGGTTCTGACATCGTGTCCAATAACTAGATATCCACATATATGAAATCAATCAATCCATGTAGTTAAGATCGAGAATAAATCACAAGAGTAATGGAAAAGAAATATATTGAATAGTAGAAATCACAAAGATTGAAGATGCATTACATCTAACCCCCGTGAATAAGGGAGTTAATTACTCCTATACATTCTATACATTAGTAATGAATAATAATGAATGTCTCCAGCCTCTAGAATGAGTCTTCACCCATTAGTGTTAGTTATGTATTCATCTAAAATGGGTTGTGTCGCTCTAACTCTGTCAAGCCTCCTATTTATAGAATATGGGTAAGATTGCTTGAATTTGATTAGGCTTGAAATTTGTACGTGATTTTTGTAATTGAAGTAACCAAATCTGTTGACAAAGAATTCTATTCAGTGATTCTCATTTATTTGATTTTTGTAATTGAAGTAACATAATTTGTTGATTATTGGTTTTAGTGACATATTTTTTGATCTTTAGTGATTTCCACTTATTTGCACAATATTTACACAAAAAATAACCAGATATTTATATTTTCTAATTTATTAAATAAAAACATTAATTATTTAAAAAGGAATGATAAAAATACCAATGAAAGATAAAAATAAACAAAATAAAAATAGTGATAATGTCAAGTATAATGTCTTTGGTTAGAAGTGAACATGTGTTAGACGACCTAGAGAGAACGTCTGACATATATAATGAGGTTGATTAACTGATCAATATGGTTTGAAGATCAAAATATATGTTATGTACTTAATGATTAATATCCATATATCAACGAAAGGAAAAAGTCTAGTAAATGCAAAGGCCAAGTCCAAGAATTAGATGAGTACACAAACTATAATCACCAGGTTTTGAGCATTAGATAACCCAAGTCATTAGACAACCCTTCATTCTTTGGGTAACACAAGGTGTTAGAAAACCTAAGTAACACAAAGCATCATATGACTAAACCGATAAAAGTTTTAAACAAGTAGAAAAAATGATAATGCTCTTTGATATCATGAATGCTTTATTCTTTGAATGATCATATGAATTGACATATTGATCTAAGTATTTGAAACAAAGAATTAATGATATGAGCTACAACATTTAAGAAAATTATCTTGTGATAATTACATTCTAAAAGAATAAAGTTTTTGAATCAAATGAATATTAGGAAATGATTGATGAATGAACTATTTGATTGAATGTGAAATCTTATTGATATAACAATTCAAATGTAGAAGCATATTGCACAAAGTTTCCTTAACAACACAATTATGAACGTTGAAGAAAGAGCATACTTCAAATCAAATTTGACTTGAATCACAAAAGGAAAGAAAACATCCTGAAGAGCATCAACATATTTAGAATTGAATTCTTGACCTACTTAATCATCAATTTTACCTTGCTTCTGTAAATAAATACATTTTGGGTTACATTGAACTAATTATACAATTAATCCCCCTTTTTTGTGTCTAATTAAGTGATTGGAAGTTTTTTCCTTAAACCAAAGAAGTTGGCAACCTAGAGAAGTAAGAAGAAAAATAAAATTTGAACCATGCATCCAACGCTGAGCACTAGGAAGAGAGAGCTCAATGTCATTCGGTTCGTAAATTCTAGCATTGAGTGTCAAAATTTTGGTGTTGAATGCCATTCAGTTCATAATTTTGGGCACTGAGCGCCTTATAGTAGGAAACTAAGTAAATCATGAATCAAATTATATTAGGAAACTAAGTAATTCACATCATTAAAGCCATAAATGACATCATAAAAGATCCATTAAACTTAGTTATCTGGATAAGCAACATTAATGTAGAACTACTTGGAAGTTTTAACACTTGTGATGGATAACCTTCATCCACAAGCTTAATCCTATACAAGTCCCTAGAACTCCAAAGTGTTCTTTCGACCAAGACCTCTTGCTACTCTCAACTCCTAATCCATTCTCCTCTACATGGTATGAATTATCAGTAGAATGTCAAGATAACTTCCATTTCTGAGTCCTACATCAATGTACACCAAAGCACACATACTTTAAAAGGATTTTCCCTTGAAGATCCATTCATCATTATCAATTCACAGTTAAACAAGTCTCATACATTATATCATCAATATACAACACACATATCCATTGACAAAGTCATCATCATCACAGTTTCATACATCATTATATTCTAAAATTTCATATCATCCTTAGACATTCACATAATCACCAAGTATATTACACAATAACTTAACAACATGTATGCAATTTGGTTGGGGGTTTTAAAAATAAAACTGCAACTTTTACAAAAATCCAAAATTTTGTTCTTGCATTCAAATTAAAGATAATTGAATCAACAAGTTAATGCAAAAAAGAATTAACCCAATAGGATACCTATAGAAAAAGTTATGCACTAAACAAGTGAAAAAGGTCAAAGTTGTCAACAACCTAATCTACGGAAACCTTACAAGAAAAACTTCACTTACTCTAGACTTTCAAACAAAGATCACAATAGTCAAAACAAAGCATCATATGTGTGGGACCCGCTGTAAACATTTCAACTCGCCCAACGAGAGGATTGCTCACCCAGCGAGAATATTTCTCGTCTAGAAGGAAAAACTCTACCAAAATTAATTTTGTCACTCGTTCAGCGAACAATAGGCTTGCCCAACGAGTTTGCATAACGTAGAAACACAAATTTTGCATTTTGACAGTGTCAAATGAACCTAAAACTTAGTTTAAGCCTCATATAAGTCAAAAACATTTCCAATTACACGTTACAATCTCAATTTCCATCAAATTTATCTTAAAGCACATGCATTCAACAAAACCCAAAATTTTTTCTAACCCATACATACCTAAACATGAAATTACAGATTTTTCATCTCACACCCACAAAAAACAACATCAATAGATCAATTTGAGCTACCAAACATAGCATTAACACACAACCAAATATTCAAACAAAATCATCATGCAAGAAGTAAGGTTTAACTTCCTTCACCTTCGAAGGCAGCCCAAAACTCTAAGAATCCTCAAGCCTTAACCTAGAGACAACATAACAATGATTGGATTGAACCAAAAGGCCACTGGTTAAGAAAGAGTGAAAACATTGATTCTAGGAGCACATGCAAATCCAAGGTTGCATGCACTACCAAAACAAAATTGGGTATTGAAAGAGGTTGAAATTTTGACTTACCTGAACGAAGATTTTGTTCGATTGGATTTGAATAGGATCCCATGATGATCACAATCCCGACATTTGATCACGAAAGGAATGAAATATAAGTGAGAAATTAGATGAAGAATGTGAAGGTTTGTAGAGGAGAATGAATTTTGGAACGGAATCTCTATTTTTGTGATTTTACGTTGACCAGTTTAGAGTTTTAAAAGAAAAAGAACTTTTACATTTAAAATTATTATTTAAAAAATAATTTGAGCGTAATTTGAAAAACTGTTTAATTTATGTTTGAGCGTAATTTAAAAAATTATTTGAGTGTCATTTTTATAAATAAAATTGAGGGTAATTTCAGAAATTATTTAATAAACTTCAAAGTAATTATTTTATTTATGTTTAAATAAAGCTATATTATTTATAGCATCATTTGTGTATTAATATTTTAGGACTTAAAGAATATTTAGTTTAAATTTTGGATGTTTGTTTCTCATTATCGTGAAGTCTGTAGCATCTCTATTTTTAAATAATTATATTATTTATTTTATCCTTATTTTGAAAATAAAAGTTAAAAAATTTTAAATTTTATATTCTCTGATTAAATTAATATATATATATATATATATAATATTTTTTTTATTCTGTCTAGATAAAGTTTGAACATTAAAAAATAAGTAGTCTTTAAAAAAATATTATGATTAAATAAAATGAAAATAAATAAATAATAAGAGGAAGACCAAATAAATCAATTTTTTTTAATTATTATATATATATATATATATATATATTAGAAAAATTTGAAAGAATCTTTTAAGAATAAGAAGGAATTTAAGAGACAAAGGGGGAACAAAAGAGAATGAGAGGTGGCAAAGAGAGACAGAAAATTTGGAGCAAAATTTAAGTAAATCTTAGTCTCATAAAAGTAGTTGTATTGTGTCACTTACACCAACTAGGTAAATGACAAGGAGATTAAAAGGAGATTAAGTTCTTTTTTACGGTAATCATAATAAATTTATGTGTGATTTATTAACATTTTTTTAGTTTGAATTATATATTATTTACTTTTATTTAATTTATTTCAATTTGTTATTGTATTTATTTATATATATTATTTAATTTATTTCAAGTTCGTCATTCTATATATTTGTTTCATTTTATTTATATTCAGTTAGCACTCACTACAACAAAAATAATTTTTATTAGAGGTTATTTATGATATTTCTGGTGGGGTTTTAACCCTGTTAAAGGAGTTATTAGCAGTTTGTTTTTTTCCTAGAAAAATCAGCGTCGTTAATAGATTACTGGCAGTTTTGATTAACCCCTGGTAAAGCAACACTTACTGGAGGTTTCGAAATCCCTTGTATTTACTAGCAATTTTGAAACCCTAGTACTTACCAGCGATTTTAAACACCTGGTATTTACTGGAGGTTTTTAAACCCCTGATAATTACCGATTGTTTTAAAACCCCTAGTAATTACTTGTGATTTTGAAACCCCTAGTATTTACCTACGGTTTTAAAACTCCTAATAATTACCAGCATTTTGAAACCTTTGGTATCTATCTGTGGTTTTGGAACTCCTGGTATTTACTCCTTTTATGTAGTTTTAAATCCTTTATACTATATAATAGTACTGAAAGTCCTTTTTTTACCCTTGTAATGCAATTCACTATTTATTGATGTTTTTACTTTTCAAATTCCCTTAATTTTATTTGTTATACTTTTTGAATTCATTTAATTCATAAAACATATGATAAACAAAAATTCTAACATTTAGATATTTGTTTATAGCTAGATATAACATTCATAAAAATAATAAACATTGTCTATAAGTTCAAAGTAAATAATAAAGTTTAAATGTTCAAACTAGTGAAATATTATACCTTTGTTCTAATTGTTATAAAGTCAAATAAAATGAAAGTCTAAAAAGATTCTTTAACTATCAATCTTGATTTTGAGTAATTTGTTTCTCCATTTGGAATACTCCCTTGATCAAATACCTAAATTAAAAATAATCATAATTAGTAACATTCTTCACGGTATAAAATATATATTAATATACTTAAAATTTAAATATTTTAATTAAATTTTAATTAAAATATTAAATGATTCATCCTTCTTGAATGATTTTAATTACTTAATTGTTAACTATTATCTCATCCTTACAAATCACTATTATAATAAGAGTCTTAGTTACATCGAGAATCAAGGTGATAATTTTTGAAAGATATAAAAGAAATAGTGGATGATTATCTATTCTTATATGCACTATAAGGCATATTAGGATTTGCTGCCACTTGTTATATATCAGTTCATATCAAAGCATCTTACAAAGTGCTGCCACTAATGGTGTTGTAACTTCAACACTGAATTAAAGCAGTAGGGAAATGTGAGGATTTCTATCTATATAATTTTTTGCACAATTAAAATAAATTATTAATATTATTATTGTTTACATTTTAATACTGAGTAATTTACTTATTTAATATAGATAGTTAAGAGATATTTTATTAGGCTGTGGTGGTTAATCATAAGGGTTTTAAAATCCCTTATAAAAAAGGGACACACAAGCAACCCCTTACTCAAAGAATCCTCTCTATGTATGACAACCTACTTTTTGTTAGTTTTTTTGAATGATGATAAATCCCATTTTTAATTAAAAGATACAACTAGAAAGATCATTCAATCGAACAATAGACACTTCGTCTTTCGCACTAGTCAATCCAATAATCTTTCCTTGTAGATAACTGAAAAGAAAACAAAAATCCTTTGAAAGGAAAAAAGAAAAATTTTACAACACAGATAGTATCCAGAAAATCTCAAATTCCAAAACCAAACATTTCCATATCTGTCTTTTTCAAGCACATCACTATGCGTGAGCTTAACAATTGTGACTCCACCTTCTGGCTCCTCAAACACAATCTTGACCGTGGATTGAATCCCATCAAGCTAGCTCCCAAACCTCCACCTCTGCACAATCATATTCCCTTCCTACAACTCCAAATTTCTTCCAGACACAACAAACCCATTGAAAATACTAAATTCACTCCCAACCTCCTTGCTAATCTTCGCATTGCTATGTGTGAAATCCTTATAAAAACCCTTCCACCTATTCTCATCCATCAAAATCTTAAACAAATCCTTCACCCTACAATTAAACCTCTTTGTCAAACTGATCGTTTTAAACCCCTTCTTCCCTTCACTCTTCTCATTCTTCTTCGAATCATTCCCATTATTATCATTAATATTAACATTACCATTACTATTAATACTACTAATGCTCTTCTGTAGCACCACTTTCTTCGCTTCAAGGTCATCCCTCACGCCCACCCTTTGCCATGCCTTCTTTTTGCTAGTACATAATTTAATTTAAATGCTTTGTGATTTAAGTTTAAATTAAGTGTAGGTTTTCACTTGTCTTTTTGGTAATGTTCTTATATTTTAATGACATGGAAGGATAACACCAAAAATCCTAAACTTCTAAACTTCTATTCTTTGCACCATCAAAGTACATTAAAAGGATAAGTAGCCACGCACAACGAAATATGCAAATAGTAGAAAAAGAAAGTACTGAAAGAGCAGAAAACCTTATATGAAACCGAACGCATTCCGATTGCAATGGCTATGGCACGGTTACTTGGCGGAGGAAAAATCGAACGTAGTGACAAAATCTAAAAGAGAAACGAAATTAGGGCAAAATCAAAAAGAGAAATAAAATCGAAAGAACAAAATCGAACACAGTGAAAAATGAAATGAAAACGAAATTGAGATTAAAATGTTGAGAGACGAAATCGAGATATCAGAAGAGAAAAATCGAAAGACGAAATAGGAAGATGAAATAGGAAAACGAAATTGGAAGCAAGGGAAAGCAATCTTAGTTACCTCAAGCTTCGTTACGTAAAGGTTTCCATGAGACAGTGAGGAAGAACGGTGGAGAAGGATGTGCAACGGTGGTGGAGAACGGTGGAGAGTGGAGAACAATCTTCTCATCTGAGACACGACCACACGAAAAAGAAATGAGTGTTTCTAAAACATTAAAAATTACAAAAGAAAAGGAAAAGGAAAACAATTAATTGAAATTTAAATTTTACGGGGGTTCTTTAAAAAACCCCTAATACTTAATTGGGTTTCTAAGCCAAGTTATCTAGTGGAGAACGATCATTTACCTAATGTATTGTGCTATTTATATCATATTTATGGGTCTTTACCTAGATGAATCTAAGCCAAGTAACCTAATCACCTTAATTAATATTGTCTAATACGCTTTAGCCTTCATCTAAACTTAATCATATTTTACCAACTTTGATGGCATGACCGATAAGGTCTCATCCTAGACAAGTATACAACCGAGTTCCTCTCAGCCCAAGTGGTCGAAATGTACTCAAACATGTATAATACACTTTCATATGTTCAAAAAAATTTTGACAGAACTTTTTTATAATATTTACTCATGGAGAATTTATAATAATATTTTTAGTATTAAATATATAGAAATTCACCTATTCTCTTATAATATATAATATAGGTTAAAATCCTTTTTTGGTCCTAATTTTCGTCAAGTTTTGTCAAATCAGTCCTAATTTTGTTTTTTGCTCAAATAGGTCCTAATTTTCGTCAATTTTGTTCAATTAGGTCCTTTTTCGTTAACAATATTTAAATCATTAACGACCATGAACAGACTACCACATGTCACTTCGTGGTTTTTATAATTTTTTTAAATGTCCACGTGTCAATCCAACAACATGCCATGTGTTAGAGTCAATATTTTATTTCCATTTTAGTCCTTATATTCGTGATTTTTGTTCAATCTAGTTTCAATTTTTGTTAATATAAACTAATTTTGTTCCTCTCCAAATTGAAACCAAATGTAATTTTTATATTAAAATTCACATTTTTAAATAAATATTTTTATATAATATATTAAAATTCACGTCATTATAATTTTTATATGAAAATTAAATTTGGTCTCATCTTCGACAGAGAAAAAATTGGTCAATTTTAACCAAAATTGGGACTAAATTGAACAAAAATAACAATATAGTGACCAAATTGAATATAAAACATTGACTTTGACATGTGACATGTTGTTGGATTGACATGTGGGCATTTAAGAAAATAAAAAAAAATCATGAAATGACATGTGTCAATCACTGTTCATGGCCTTTAATGATTTAAACGGTATTAGCAAAAATGACCTAATTGAACAAAATTTACAAAAATTAGAATCTATTTGAGCACAAAAATAAAATTAGGACTGATTAGACAAAATTTAATGAAAATTGGGACAAAAAAATATTTTAACCTATAATATAATATATACAGATACATCTTAAGTGTTACAACTATTATTTTCTTAATGATTTTATATTAAGATATTATCATCTTTTATATATATATATATATATATATCTATATATATATATATATATATATATATATATATATATAAATATATATATATATATATATATTATTAACAACTTAAAATTATTTAATTATAACTGGTCTTAAAAGTTTCAAACCATGTTTATGTAAATGCAATTGTATATTTAGTTAACATGTGTATCATATTTTTAATATTATTTTACACAATATTTAATCTGTATCATTATTTTATTAATATCATTAAACATAAACCTTGATTATTAACTTTACTTGCCAACTTTTAAGAACATAGATATATTTAATGTACAGTACATTTACAAATATTAATGCTTGATTGATAATGACGAACGATTAGAGAGTGGAAAAGAAAATAAAATAAAGACAAAAGTAATAGAAGTGATTTAGTAAAGAAAGATATATGAGAAATAAAATAAAAGTGTTTTTTTTTTTAAATTTAAAAAAGCGTGTCTTACTCTTGAACATTATTCTTTTATTTTATACAACACATGTCGATATACTTATTATGTATTTTTATTTTTAAATGTAGTTTTTTCTATTCTTTCTACCAAAATAGAATAGATGTCTTTATTTTCTTAAATAAAATTTCAAAGCAATCCGATTTTCACACTTCTTTTGTGTATTGCTTTCCACACTTTGCGTGATTCTTTCTCGTTCAAACAGGTTATATATATCACTATTCATTAAGTTATTTCCCAAAATGCCATTGGTGAACTAATATAAAAACTAACTATTTTGTTCCCATTTCTTGACGGGTCCCACTCTGCCCATGAAGAAATGGTGTTGAATTAGTGGTGGTGGTTTTGTGGTTACTATGTTCCCACCCAAGTCTAGCATCAGAACCACATTTCAGTTTCTTGTTCTTCCATTCACCTCAGAACATGGTTTAGCAGATGAACTACAAGTAAGTTTGATCATGTTCTATTTCTAACTATGAATTACCCTTCCAATTTCAAAGTTTTCTTCTTTTTTAGAAAAAAAGAAATGAAAGAATCAAACGGGTGTGCCGTTATGATTGAACAACATAGAAGAAATCCAGTTCCCTTTTCTGTAATTTTTCGTTTTCAAGCTGAGGAATGTGTGCTGGGGTCTATTTGTGCATATCTTTAAATGGGTATGTTCAAGTTTTCTTCCTTTAATAAAAAG
>Ga0214542_1003653_pt1 | contig 31132 bp, 29 predicted proteins | sample CNSS1metaG_FD_160096 | JGI IMG/M metagenome (GOLD analysis project Ga0214542, IMG submission 160096) | Root nodule microbial communities from cowpea collected in UCLA plant growth center, Los Angeles, California, USA - CNSS1 | ecosystem: Host-associated > Plants > Roots > Nodule | place: USA...
AAAGTTCTTGCTTTTAATTGAGAAGTTACTTTGGTTAAAAGTGAGGACGTCAACAAATTAATTAAGAAGTTACATTGATTAATTTGAAATCTTAAACAAGAAATCAATAACAATAATCTTTAGAAAATCAATGATTAATTCCATTTTGAAAGAGCAGTGGAATTGACCTATTTACTATTACTGTATTTACAATCTTTTATTTGCGTGTCATTTATTCTTTACATATCAAAACCCCATACTTTTATAGTTACTAGTTTTAATTGCATTTTTATAAGAGTCAAATATTTGAAATCAATTCCGCATTTATTGAGAGACGACTCAGGGTTATCTTAATCCTAACTAGTTTGTTCACTACTAACTTAGCAATACTGAAGTTGCTAAAGTTAAGTAGTGGTAATTTGATCCCGTCAATGACAACGATATCAAATTTGGCGTCGTTGTCGGGGAATACGGTTAGTATTTTCTTATTCATTTATTTAACTTTTTATTTTATTTATTTTTTTAAATGCATTTACGTTTAATAGAGTTTGAGTTTTTTTTGTAGTCTTTAGTTATTTTCGATATTTCTAGCAAAATTTCTATTTTTGTTTTGATTAAGAATTTCTCTTTAGAAATATTTTGAGATTAGTTGGGAAAACTCTTACTATGAAAGACTTAGTATTTAAGTTGTCCACTGTGACGCGCACCTCTCTTTCTTGGGAGTGAACCCAAGAACATTTTAAATTCTTTCTTTCTTGAAATCTTTTTACAAAACACTAACAAGAAAAAAAATCAAAAAAGAAAGGAACATCTTCAGACTGCGTAGTGCATAACCCGAGCCAACCCGGGTAAAATCTATCAATTGGATTCGGAACTTGAATGGAACTTGCGCAAAGCACGTAGAAGACTTGAATTTCAGTGTTCTACTAAGAGAACACCTTCTACAATCAGACAGTTGGCCACATCTAACAATCCCATCATCAATAACAACATCCAACATCCAGAAGGGCAATGTGAGCTCAAGATTGACCTACTAAAGGCCTTGCCACAATTTCAAGGGTTATCAAAGGGTAGAGAAGTTAGAATCTAAAGTTAATCAAGGATCAAGTCATCCACCAGCATAATGTAAGTTTTATTACTTTAAGATCGGGTAAGTAGGTACTATGATGGAGCTTGGTGGAGACATGAAGCTCCAAGTGCAATGGAAATGATGGAGGAAGCATGGAAGAATGGAAGGCATGATTTGGGCCTAGGCGTTGACCCAAGCTATAAGTCTTGTTGGGATCACATCATACGAGGACTTGAGGAAGCCCAAGAGAATGAAGATAAGGAAAACGAATTTGCACCCATTGATAAAAGTGGAGGTTCAGGCGAACCAATACAATGTACATCTGAGACACATATACTCACTATGACTCCAGGTTAGTATCCTCTAATTCTTCTTATTCTAATTCTTCTTCATCTTATTCTCCCCTTCCTCCCTATCCAAATCGTTTGAAACCGAAAACTAAAAAGTTGGAGGAGTTAGACCAAGAAATCTTGAATACTTTCATTGAGGTAGAGATAAACATTTCTTTGTTGGATGCTGTGACGCAAATTCCGAAATACGCCAAGTTTCTTAAATAACTTTGCACCAATAGAAGGCGTGTTAAGGATAATGGGGTTGTGAACTTGGAAAGATATGTATCAAGCTTGATCAAGAGACCTATCGAAATATAAAAAAAAATGCAAGGGTCCAAGTATGTTTTCTGTCCCCTGTGTTATAGGAAGTACTAAGTTTGACAGTGTCATGTTAGATTTAGGAGCTTCTATAAATGTGATGCCTTTGTTAGTTTTTACTTCTCTTCATCTTGGACCTCTTAAGACTACAGGTATGGTCATTCAACTTGCCAACCGTAGCACAATTAACCCTGAAGGTGTATTAGAATATGTGCTTGTCTGAGTGGACAAGTTAATTTTTCCTGTAGATTTCTACATCTTGGACATGAAGGATGATGAAGGAATGAGTTCAACTACAATAATCTTGGGAAGCCCGTTCATGATGACATCACGTACCAAGATAAATATGCATGGAGGATCATTGAGTATGGATATAGGAGACGAGAAGGTGCAGTTCAATGTGTTGGAAGCCATGAAGCACCCAACTGAAGATCATTCTTTGTTTTGTATTGATTTACTAAGTGATGTAGTGAACAATTTTGCTTTTGGTTTTTTAGATGTTTTTTCTAGTTTTTCTACTTCTTTGGATTTTTTTTTCGAATATGTCGTACACAATTTTAGACGACAAAGAAAACTTTAAAACAGGTGATATTGAGGATGCGGTTTCACTAGATTTTACCTATGTGGCATCTGAGTGTGATGTTGAGGTGGCTAAAATTACCTTAGGCAATAAAATGTTGTCATTTGTGGAACAACCACCCACTTTGGAGTTGAAACCCTTACCATCTCATTTGAAATATGCTTATCTTGGGAGGGATGGGAAACTCCTTGTTATTATATCTGCCTTGCTTACTGATGAGCAGGAGCAATAACTGTTGCAGGTTATCAAAGATCACAAGAGAGCAATAGGTTGGACGTTGGCAGATATTCCTGGTATTAGTCCTTCTTTTGCACGCACAGGAGGAGGATGCTAAACCAGTAAGACAGCCTTAAAGGAGATTGAATCCTCAGCTGATGGAGGTTGTGAAGAAGGAAGTTTGTAACGTCCCTAAAGGAAATTACTTAATTCAATAAATAAATAAAAAAATGAAATTCAATCATCTTGGTTTTATTATTCCTAAACGCAGGAAAATTTAAAATAATATCCAGTGTGCCAAAAATTCAAATGAAATTAAAATGTAAAGTTATTACAAATCCAAAGTTCCAACAAAACAAATAAAAACATGGTAAAATCCCTAGCTCGATATCCCAAGCTAGCCCCTATTTTCGTCTCACACGTCAGTAGCATCACCTCTAGCCTCCTCTGCTCCCATGTAAAGAATTACACAATCATCGCCAAACACACACAAAAAGGGTGGGCTTATAAAATAAAGAAATAGCATATCAATTAACACAATAAAAGCATTACACCCATCTCATTCCTACTAGTTAGTTCTTGGCCAAGACCTTAAACACAAAGGCTTTTCAACCTTCACAACACACCAAAGGTTAGCCTGGGATTCACGATTTATGATGCTCACACGAACCTTCCCGCTTGTGGTCCTGCCTTTGTGAACCTCCCCGCTCGTAGTCCTAGCCTATGAACCTCCCCACTCGTAGTCCTAGCCTATGAACCTCCCCACTCGTAGTCCAGCTCTACGGACCTACTCGCCCGTATTGCAACACATGTGATCCACCAACTACGTACCTCCCCGCATGCAACATCTCTCAAATGTGAGCTCAGAACATACGAACCTACCTCGCTTATATCCCCACACGGGAGTAATTGGATATGAACCTCCTCGCTCATATTATCACGTGTTCACCACCATCCATGAACCTACCCGCTCATGGCACAACATCTCCTGATCCAAGTATAGCATCAACGCTTAAATACAACACACGCAAGTCACAGACTGCAACTTTATCGCCTGGCGCAGCTTAAGCACCGCCAGGCGAAACCTGCACAGATTGCCTGACGGTTCACTCCTTGCCGCCGAGCGCCAGCCACTTCCAGACCCACTGTTGCAGGGTTTATCGCCTGGCAGCTTACATCCTGCCGTTAGGCGCCATGCGATGCTAGGACTTCCCTGGAAGTCCTATCGCCTGGCGGGCATAGCCATTGCCACCAAGCGCTATACTAGAAGCACACCTCTACTAGTTTTGGCACCTGAAACAGACCACACTGTCTTGGGAACGATATTCCGCCTTCATCCTTGATTCTAACATTAGTGCTTACTCCATATAAAGTGTTTCCTTGCACTCATTTCATTCATTAGATTAATTACCCTGTTCCTTATTAAACCTCTACCGCTCATTAGTCACTCTAACTTGCACAATACCTTAGTCAAGTTTAAAGTTATATCATGCATTCTAGTATTTCCTCATTCAGTACTGTTGACATTAATTTATTGGAAAAACGCAATATATTGGAAAAACGATTAAACATGTATAGCCAGGTCCCCTTACTTGGAATCCTTACTCAAATTCGACTTTGGAGTGTGTGTCCTTCAACCAAAACTCTCCTAACCTTTTTTGTCCACTCCAATAACAACTTTCATCCTCTATTCTTCTCTCCAAAGGCAGCATAACTCTTCTGGAAAACCCTACCCAGTGCTAATACGAAAATACAGTGCTTCCCCCCTCTAGTTCTCTCTTCTTTCTAAGTTAATACCCCATTAATCACCCTTTACTCCATTAAACCGAAAATCAATTAAAATTTGATTAATGGCTATTTCTCAGCCCCACTAGGCAGTCCTTCTTTGCAACTAGGGATTTTGTCTGCCTTTTTATCTTCACGCCAAAAGAAAATTTCGGGAAAAGAAAGTTAATTTCGGTCCTAACAAGGTTTGAACACACAACCACTCAATTGCAAAGCCAAGGAACAACCACTTCAACCAATCATGTTTCGTGATAATTCCTAAAATTTTAGGATTACATTATAACTAATCACATCCACACATATCATTAAAATAATGCACAAATTAAAATAACATACAATTGGCACACATATGACTCGAACCAAGTCTTTTCACACAATAAAGTACTCTCATCCACTTGAGCTAGTAATTTGCCATGTCATAGCACTCCGCATTAAATGCCTTAATGGCTCCTACTACCCTCATTTATTAAATAATTATTTAATTAATTATTTAAATTTTTTGGGTCTTACAAAGTCATTAAGTTGCTACAAGCAGGTATTATATATCCTATTTCTGACAGCACTTGGGTCAGTCCTGTACATGTAGTCCCCAAGAAATCTAGGATCATCGTGATCAAGAACGAGAAGAACGGGTTGATTCCTACTCATATTCAGAATAGTTGGAGGGTCTGCATTAATTATAGAAGACTACACCAGGCTACTAGGAAAGACCATTTTCCCTTACCATTCATGGACCAGATGTTAGAAAGATTGGCAAGTAAGTCTCATTACTGTTTTCTTGATGGATTCTCTGGGTATTTTTAGATCTGTATAGCCTTAGAGGATCAATATAAGACCACCTTTACTTGTCCATTCAGTACATATGCTTATAGAAAGATGCCATTTGGCCTTTGCAATGCTCCTGGGACATTTCAACGATGTATGATGAGTTTTTTTACATATTTGTTGGAGTATTGTATTGAGCTTTTTATGGATGACTTTAGTGTATATAGTTCATCTTTTGATCATTGCTTGTATAATCTTGCAAGTGTCTTGGAGAGATGTGAAGAAACTAACCTTGTTTTAAATTTTGAAAAATGTCATTTTATGGTGGAACAAGGTATAATTTTAGGACATGTTATTTCTAAGAATGATATATCTATAGATCCTACTAAAATTGATATTATTTCCTGTGAAAGAGGTTCGATCTTTTCTTGGACATGCAGGATTTTACAGGAGGTTTATCAAGGACTTCAGCAAGATAGCCAACCCTCTCTCCAACTTGCTGCAAAAGGATGTATCATTTGACTTAGGAGAGAGGTACAAAGATGCTTTTGATACATTGAAAAAGGCGCTTACCACCACTCCTATCATCCAGCCACCTGACTGGACATTACCATTCGAGTTGATGTGTGATGCATCAAACTTTGTAGTAGGAGCGGTGCTTGCACAAAGAGATGGGAAGCTACCACATGTGATATATTATGCTTCTAGAACATTGGACGCAGCGCAAGCTAACTACACCACAACTGAGAAGGACTTATTAGTTATTATGTTTGCCTTGGACAAATTCAGACCTTATATACTAGGTTACAAGGTAATTGTGAAAGGTATGTTTCCTGAACCTTGGTTTGCTGACATTGTTAACTATTCGGTTGTTTCTGCTATTCCTCCCTCATTCTCCAAGTCTGAAAGAACCAACCTGAAAAGTGAGGCAAAGTACTATATATGGGAAGATCCAATCTTATGGCGCATTGGTAGTGATCAAGTCATAATGAGGTGTGTTCCAAATATTGAGATACCTTATGTGCTTGAGTTCTATCATTCGTCCCATTATGGCACAAAAATAATAGGTAGGAAGATGTTAGATTGTGGATTTATTGGCCTACTATCTTTAAAGATGCACGGAGGGTGTATGAAAATTGTGAGCAGTGTCAAAGAGCAGCTAGATCCATTATAAGGAGGGACAAGATGCTTCAACAACCTTTGATTTTTTGTGAGGTATTCCATATTTGGGGTATTGATTTTGTGGGTCCTTTTCCTCCTCCTTCTGGATTTTCTTATATTCTGTTTGTTGTAGACTATGTCTCCAAATGGGTGGAAGCCATAATTACAAGGACTAATGATGCTCGAGTCGTTATGAGTTTTGTCAGGTCTAATATTTTTTGTAGGTTTGGGATACCACGAGCTATCATTAGTGACAAAGGGACTCATTTCTGATGATGACAAGGAATCTCAAACAAATATTGTAAGATATTTTGAAGACAAGTTCTTTTATGTTTAAAGTTTTATTATAATAGGTTAATTATGTTTTAAGTAGTGTAAATTAGCTTAGATCATTATAGAACAACAATTAGCTCCAAATCTTTCAAGGCTCCTTTGTATTTTCGTAAAATTCATAATGATAATCACTTAGGATAATCGATTATCCTAAGTTTTGTTCAATTTCAGAAAAGCCACTAGAATAATTGATTATCTCTATGGATAATCAATTATCAACTCAAAATTTTGTTTTTAGAAAATGCACTGGAATAATCGATTACAACTTATAATAATCGATTATCCCTGGTAGTTTTGAACTTGAATGTTTAGTTGTGTGACCTAATTTTCGAACCTCTATTTAAATAAACTTTATTCCAAGTTAGAACTTGCCTTTTTAAGAACTAGAGTTCTAGTGTTGTGACTACAAAGTTTTTCTCTGAATATTCTTAAAAATGGCTTGGAAAAGCCTAGTGTGGGTAGAGTAGTAACTTTTTCTAAGGGGGTTCTTAGGAGATTGGGTGTTGTTGTTGATGCTAGGAATGCTGGTCGTTTTTCTATGTGATTTAGAAGAAGTAACTCTTCATCTCTTGTGTCTTCAAGAGAGGTGTTTTATAATCCTTTATTCTCTTAATATGATTATCCTCTGATTATTATAGTGATTAAGTTAATCTCTTTGTTTACAGAGATTAAAAACTAGACATAGGGTCTTTTGATCCAAACCAGTATAAATATTTGTGTTGAATCTTCTTTCCTATCTCTTTAATTTATCTACTTTTGAGTTTAAAGGAACTGAGGCTTTTATTTAAAGGGTAAAATTTGGAAATTTTTTTAAAAGTATTAATTTTATTAATAAACTAATTCACCTTATCTTAGTTTTTTTTCATTAATAAATTATTTCGCGGCTCAATTACATCAATTTGTATTAGAGCTTGCTTTGATACTTTTTGAAAAATGGTTGGATAAAACCAAACTTTTGCTGATGGCACGTCTATCAATAGACCTCTACTTTTTACAGGTGAAAATTACCCTTTCTAGAATGTTAGGATGCAAATTCTTTTGGGATCTGTTGATAGGGGTATTTAGGATATTGTGATAAATGGTCTGCTTATTCTTGTTAATGTTATTAATGATGTGAAGGAACCAAAGCCTTTTTGACAATGGACTATGAATGAAAATAAACGGGCTTAATATGATGTTACAACAAGAAAAATTATTTCATCTGCTTTGACCCTTGATGAATTTGATAGGAAATCTATTTGCACCAATGCACGTGAGATGTGGGAAATCTTGGGAGTAACACATGAACAAACGGATGATGTAAAACGGGCTCGGAAGAACTCTTTGATCCAAGAATATGAAATGTTTCATATATACCAAGGAGAAACCATCTACGATGTGTAGAAGCAATTAACACACATCATCAATCATCTCACGAGTTTAGGTAAAACTTTCAACTCTGATGAATTGAATATAAAAACTCTAAAATTTTGGAACAAGACTTGGCAGCCAAAGGCGACGACCATTACTGAGTCACAACATCTTGCAATAATGTCCATATCAGCTCTATTTAGAAAGTTAAGGGAGCATGAGCTTGAACTAGGCAAATTAAATGAATAAGAAGATCAAGGGAGAAAGAAGAACATTGGTTTGAAAACCGAGATTGTCAAAGGCAAAAAGCACAAAGAAGAAGAAGATTCTAATGATGATGAGAACTTGAGTCTTATGATTAAGAATCAATTCAATAAAGTAAGAAGAAGGAGAATCAAGGGTTATCCTCAATTTTCAAATGATATGGATGTGGAAAAACTGGACATATCAAAGCATATTGCCTAAATTCCAAGAAAAGTGAAGAAAAGAAAGACAAAACTTTTTCAAGAAAATGACATACATAGCATGGGTGGATAATGTCTCAATTACACTAAGCTTTAGTGAATCTGGTGCAGAAGAAGAAAAAATTCTCTTAATGGTTGATCATGACCTTTCTAACATTGATGTAAGCTCTACTTGCGATGAAAATGATTATGATGACTTATATGATGCATTTCAACAATTGCTTGTTAAATCTCATAAATTAGATACTACTCACAAGAAATTAAAATATGATTTTAAAGAATTACAAAGTAAATTTAAAAATTTTCTTGAAAAAAGAAGAAACTTAAAAAAATTAAATTTCAATTTTAGAAATTAAAGACACTGGAATTGTTGAATGTGCATCGTGCACAAGCTATATGTTTGATTTAAATATTTTAGAAAAACAACTTGCAGATGCATTAGAAAATAAAAAAGAATCTAAATAGAAACAAGAATGTTCCTAATAATAAAATTAATTATAAAAGAACTCGGAGAATATGGGTAGAAAAAGGAACTACTTACTCTATGAATGCATGTGTTGCTACTTGTTTTTATTGCATGAAAAATGGTCATATATCAAATAAATGCAATATCAAACATTTTGGTGTTCCAAATGGGAAGTATGCTTGGGTGACTGTTGTTAAGTAATTGTTTTATTGATCTAACCCCAAGGACCTAAATAAGTTGTTGGGGACCTAAATAAATTGTTTTCTTGTTTTGCAGATAACTTCTAAATCCAGAAAATCAATGTGGTATTTGTAACGTTGGTCATATCATACCCGACCAAACAAAACACGTAAATGCAGTACTTAGGAGTTAACCCAAGGTCGTCTCCCAATGACCATTGTTTTCACTCAAAGGTTTCAGACTCAACAAAACGGGGGGGGATTGGTTTGGCAAATTCAGATTTAAACATAAAATTAACAAAACGTAATTGCAAAACGTAATTGCAAAACTTAATTAAACATATTTAAAAACGTATTGATTCCTTGATTCAACTGAAATTTTACCAATCATAGATTACACAATTAATTTTTCTATCCAATTTGCTCCCATGAAACCCGAAATTAATCAACTAAACGATAATTAACACGAGTTAAATATGCCTTTAAGCCAAGTATACTTCAAATACTTGATACTCACAGATTAAACATATTGTGAACGACCCACACTCATTAACCATGATTATAAGTTGCTTTAGGTGCAGAAACATGAAACTAAGATTAAGCATCCATCAATTTCATATTCTACCATGAAAATGCAACTTGAAGAAGGGCAAACCAGAACAACAATTCAAATCAAAAAGAACAACAACCTCATGGTTTCATTTCAATTTCTTTAAGGAATCCATACCAAAAGCTTAGCTAGACATGAAATTCGAAAAATAACTCAAAATAGAAACGAAATTGCATTACAAGAGTAGAGAAAGAGTGAACAAACACATTTTTTTATTGACTGGGACGAAAACCCTAAGTTGGGTGGTGCTCCAATGGTCTCAAATCACCAAAATCAAAAAACCCTAAGTGGGTGCTCCGCTAAGAACGTGAAAACAAAATAGGGAAGAAGAGAGCTTTGCTGCCCATGAGAAAATTACCTAAAAATGTGGTCACATCACTACAGACCCACATATTTACAAAAATGCCATTCTGCCACTCAGAATTACAAAAATGCCACTATGGGCTGAAAACTGTGGCCTAGTGACGTGGGCGTGCTGATTGACATGGCGCTGACGTGGAAATGAAGTGGAAACGTCCCTACTGGAAATTACTTAAATAAAATAATGACTCCTCAAACATCCCTACTTGAAATTACTTAAATAAAATAATTTCTTGGGTCTCATAGTATCTTGATAGTGGATGCTCAAGACACATGACTTGAGATAAAAAGAAGTTTAAGAATTTTAAAAGAAAGGAACAAGGGTTTGTTACATATTGGGTAGGATACTTGGAACTGGTGATGTTGATTGAGGAGATACCTTGGAGATCAAGGATGTGCTATTTGTTGAAGGATTAAAGCACAATCTTCTTAACATAAGTCAACTATGTGCTAAAGGACTCAAAGTCATTTTTGAAAGTGACTACTGCACCATTCATCAAAAGGATTATAAGGAAATCACCTTAAAAGGTATGAAACATAATAATATTTACTTGGTAGATCTTGATAATGCATCATCAAGTAATATAACTTGTTTACTTGCTAAAAAAGAAAACCCTTAGTTGTGGCATAAACGAATTCTCATATTCACATGCAACATCTAAAAGAGTTAATTTCTAAGGAGTTAGTAATTGGTTTGCCAAAAATAAAGTTTGAAAAAGATAAATTATGTGCTGCCTGTCAAAAAGTAAAACAAGTAAAGTCATCCTTTCATTCAAAAAATTATATTTCTACTTCAAAGCCATTAGAACTTTTGCATATGGATTTGTTTGGTCCTTCTAGGATAAAAAGTTTTGGGGAAAATTATTATGCTCTTGTTATTGTTGATGATTACTCAAGATTTACTTGGACTTTATTAAAGCCTTTAAAAAATTTGCAAAGTTGATTCAAAATGAAAAGGATTTAAAAATAGAAGTTTTGAGAAGTGATCATGATGGGAAATTTCAAAATGAATTGTTTGAAAATTTTTGTGAAGAACATGGCATTTTTCATAATTTTTTCACACCTAGAACTCCTCAACAGAATGAAGTTGTAAAAAGAAAAAATAGATCTTTAAAGGAACTAATTAGAACAATGTTGAATGAATATGAAGTTCCTAAATATTTTTGGGATGATGATGTGAGCACTGCTTGTTATGTTTTGAATAGAATGTTCATTAGACCCATCTTAAAAATTACCCCTTATGAAATATTTAGAGGTAGAAAGCCTAATGTTGATCATTTAATTTTTTTACGCAAATGTTTTATATTAAATAATGGGAAAAAAATTTAGAAAAATTTGACTCTAAAGCAGATGAAGCTATTTTCTTAGGATATTCACTTACTAGTAAAGCATATAGAAAGGGGTAACTACTAGGAATATGTCTAATTTTTGTATTACAGTGACTTTCGTTTCACAAGTAGAACCAAAGAATGTAAAAGAAGCTCTTCAAGATGATCAATGGTGCAATGCAATGTAAGAAGAGCTAAATCAATTTGAAAGGAATGAAGTTTAGGAATCGATTCCTAGAAATGATTCACATAAAGTAATAAGAACAAAGTGGGTGTTCAAAAATAAGTTGGATGAAGATGGGAACGTTACTAAGAACAAAGCTAGCCTTGGGGAAAAGGGATATAGACAAGAAGAAGGTATACACTATGATGAAATGTATGCTTCAGTTGTAATGTTAGAGACTATACGTTCACTTCTTGCCTATGCTTCTCTTATGAAATTTAAAATGTATCAAATGGACGTTAAAATTGCTTTTCTAAATGGATTTATAAGAGATGTGTATGTTGAACAACCTCCTAGTTTTGAGGATTATAAATTTCCTAATCACATTTATAAATTAAAGAAAGCACTTTATGGACTGAAACAAGCACCTAAATCTTAATATGAATGATTAAGCACATTTTTGTTAGAAAGTAATTTTAAAAGAGGAAAATTTGATTTAACTCTATTTATCAAAAGAGTTGGTGGACATATTTTGCTGGTTCATGTTTACGTAGATTATCTAATTTTTGCATCTATTGATAATTTTCTATGTGAAGGATTTTCAAGTATAATGTGTGGAGAGTTTGAAATATCAATGATAGGAGAATTGACATTCTTCCTTGGACTACAAATTAAGCAAATGGAAGATGGAATCTTCATATCACAGTCTAAGTACTATAAGGAAGTACTTAAGAAATTTGGAATTGATATTGCTAAGGACACAAGTACTCTTATGGCAACATCCTATTATTTGGATAAAGATGAATAAGGTATGGAAGTTAATCAAACCATGTTTAGATTTCAGGCTAAACCTAAAGAATCACATCTTATTATAGTAAAAATAATTTTAAAATATTTAAAAGGAACTATTGGTTTTGAACTTTGGTATCCATCGAGAACTTCACCTAGCTTTAGAGGTTATTCTGATGTTGATTATGGTGGTTGTAAAATTGATAGAAAAAGTACTAGTGGTACTGATCATCTCTTAGGATATTCACTAGTTTCTCGGCATTCCAAGAAACAAGCCTATGTGGCTTTATCAACTACTGAAGTTGAATACACTACTGCAGGCAAATGTTGTGCTCAAATTCTATGGATGAAATAACACTTAGAGGATTATAATATCTATCTAAATCATATACCTATAAATTGTGATAATATAAGTGCCATAAATCTAACTAAAAATTCCATAATGCACTCTAAAACAAAGCACATAGAAATTAAACATCACTTTCTAAGAGATTATATAAGTAAAGGCAATTGTGTGATAGAATATGTAGAAACTAAGAATCAATTAGTTGATATATTCACTTAACCTCTTGCCAAAGATAGGTTTTATGAAGTTAAGAAAGATTTGGGAATACTAGAAGTGTCTTAAGAGAGGTAATACCTGAACTTTCTCAACTTTCAAAAACAACACAAAAATAATCGATTATCATAAGGATAATTGATTATCCATCCTCGCAATAAAAATCCAAAACCTACTGGAATAATCGGTTATCGTGGAAGATAATCGATTATCTTAAAATTGTCTAAAAGTGCAAAATTTTCATTAGAAATAATCGATTATTGCTTAAAATAATCGATTACAAATGTTTTAAACACATTGTTTTGATCATCATAAAAAAAGGGGAGAGTTTATACACTTCACATTTTTTTACTATCGGTATTGACCAGTTACGTAAAGAGTTTTCTATTTCTGCATTTTGTAGTTCTTTATCTTTATTATTTTCTGAAGAAGAAGCTTCATTTTGGCTAGTTCTTACTACTATTTTTTTAATCTTTGTTTCTTAATCTTAAATCACTCAGTGTTCTAAGTTGGTTTGGAATTCTTAATCTTTCTCTAGTTTCCATGTTATGGAACCACCTCTTCTTTTTATGTAGCTGACCAACGGTCTTACTACCTCACTTAGGCTTTACTGTTGGGACCACTAGATCTAAGGACTAAACAATGTATGAACACCTCTCGGTGCTACACAAAGACTTTTGAAAGAGTAAAGAAGTCCAAAGTCCTCAAAACCTTAAGGGATTTTAGATTAAGATTCAAAGTAAACTTCTAGTAGTTAAACTAAACAACAAAATTACTCAACTCTTTCAACTTTTGTTAGAAATTTCTTATGTTACTATTGTACCATACTTTATTCCAAGCATATGTTCTACGATTTTACAATTTTTATTTCTGAGATATATGTTCTGCTAGTTTTCTTTTAAGTTTTAATTCAATTTTGTGATTTCTATGGATGGGTCAAAGCTAAAACTAGGACTTATACGTAGGGAATGTAATAGGCGAGCTATAAATCCAAACCTAGGAAGCACTTGAGGTTAATATATTCCTACAAATTCATTCATCATTATTCTATTTATCTATCTATTCCACTTTACAATAAAACAAATACTCTGAGAACTAGGCTTTGATACTAGCAATGATAATATCATAAGACCTCAAATGCCTCAACCTCAACCAAATGTTCAAGCAACCTTATCAGAAATATTAAAAACTCCTTTGACAATATCAAGTACTTCTAAAAGTCATTCAATCAAAACTTTAAACAAATTGACACCCTTCAATCTTGTCTTTCTTTCAAAATTGAATTGTTCTTCACAATAGTTGGAGAATAAATAATTGTTAGACAAATGGCTTCAAGATAGGGGATTGAATTGATGCTTTTAAAAAAAATTGTCTTGATCTCTATACTTAAGAAAATATCCTTTTTTTTATTATTAGTTAAGTGCGTTACCGGAAGCATAAAAAAGAGGTAAAGGAAAGAAGAAATTCGCACAGTAATTTATACTGGTTCGGGTATAGCCAACCATACATCCAGTTCCCAGTCACCTCAATATGAGAATGACAATCCCAATTCACTATCTTTAGAGTATTTCAATTACAACCACAATGACCTAGTGAAACATGCAAAAGAAAAATTCTAAAGATTGATAAACACCTATCTTGAGCCCTTTCAAGATATGACAACACCACCCTTGAATCACGCAAGGGACGAAACACCTCTTTTGTACACAAAAAATGATGAAAATTAATATTAAAAAAAATGAAACACTATCACCTGGAAAGTAGGAGTATAAAGATAGAAAGCTCAACGATGAGCTCCTTTCACAAGTGAATTCTCGTTACCAACTTGAATAACAAAGGTAAAAACTCAATCAATATTTTTGTGCTTTCTCAATAATAATGTGTTGTGTTTTTTCTGGTTCTCAACTTGGGTTATTTAAAGAGTTTTACTTGAGTTGTCTTAAAAAAAATAATTCAATTAATTCAAAAATATTATCAAATAAATTCGAAAATCAATTTTTATTCTCAATTGAAAAGATGATTTTTAGGAAAAGATATAGTCAGAGAATACTTGATTTTAAAAAATTGTTTCAATTCAAAAGATATTGTTATTTTTGTAAAACCGTAGAAACATAATTTAGTTATGTTTTAACCTTAATTGATTATGTGCGTGAAAAAATGATTTCACTTGTGTAGAGAGATGATTTGGCTAATAATTCCTCTTATGCTTCCTTTAATTCCAGAGTGACTTGACACCCTAAATACTCTATATCTTTATCTTGAGCTTTCCTTAATCTTGTAGTATTTTTGCTTGAGTATCCATCAAAATCTTTAGCTTTCAAAAAGGTAGTGGTGACATCCTATAATGAAAGTAATCACTTGACTTTGTAGTCAGCTCGAGATTAACACAAGTGGTTAGTGTTGAATAATCATATCATCCATTTTAAAGAATTTAAATCACATGGATTAATTCAAACACATTTATCTCCCCCTATTACAATAACATATATTGCTCCCCCTATTTATGAGCACATTGTAAACATTCAACACATATAATCATCCAACACATATTCAAAACAGACATGCAATCACTCCCCTTTTTTATTGATTAACATTCAAAAAGAAGTACAATTCAGAAGAGACACATTTAAACATTTATCAAATCATGCTAAAGAATTAATTCCTCAACCATCACAAATCACATTTAAATCATGCCATTTAGTTACAGACCATATAGAGATTAAGTGACTATCATAAATCAAAACATTTTAATTTAAGTAGTTACCATATAAGATACCCAATGCCTTTCTGACCTCATAATAGCTATCCCTTGGTAAAGGTTTAGTGAAAATATCTGCTAATAGATGATTGGTATCTATGAATTCAATTATGCAGTTTCCTTTTATAATATGATCTCTAATAAAGTGATGTCTAACCTCTATATGTTTAGTCCTAGAATCCATGTTTGGGTTCCTAGTGAGATTGATCGCACTAGTACTATCACATTTTAAAGGGATATGTTCCAGAAAAACATTATAATCTTCTAATTGATGCTTCATCCATAAAATTTGGGCACAACAACTACCGGATGCTATATATTCAACTTTAGTTGTAGATAGAGCAACACAAGCTTAGTTCTTAGAATGCCAAGAAACAAGTGAACAACCAAGTATATGACACCTTCCACATGTACTTTTCCTATAAGGCTAGGTGAAGCTCTTGAGGGTTACCATAGGCCAAAGGTTTTAGCTCCTCTCAAATACTTAATTATCCTCTTTACAACAACTAGGTATGATTCTTTGGGGTTTGCCTGAAATCTAGCATACACACACACACACACACTATGCATAATGTCTGGTCTACTTGTTGTAAGATAAAGTAGGGAACCGATCATTGTAACATCCTAGCTGGATATTACTTAATTAAATAAATTAAAAAATATATAATTAAAAAGATAATATTTCTTCAATCACATTTCCCAAAACGTGGGAAATAAATGCTTTATTATAGGTGCCAAAATTTTTAAAACATAAAATTTAATTCAACCTTGCATATCAAAATACAAATCCAAACTTAAATCCAGATTACAACATAATAAAACTATTGTAGAAATAAAATCTCCAAGCTACCCCGCTCCGACGCTAAGTCTCACCGACATCTCTTGCAACATCATTTGCTCACATGTAACGAGTTACATGATCATCGCAAAACACAGACAAATAGGGTGAGTTTAACAGAATAAAATTGCAATATGTAACATCCCTACCGGATATTACGGATTTGAATAATAGAATAAAATAAGAAAATAAAAATTCATTAATTATAAATCCATTTCCCAAAAACGCAGGAAATTTCAAACTTTATAAAACTAAAATACAATATCCAAGTTTAACGATATAAAGCATTACAACCAATTCGAAAACATATTAAATAAAACTCTGTTAAATCTTTATCCCAAACTAGCCCTGCTCCAGCTCTACGCCTCACTAGATCCACCTGTAATATCATTTGCTCACGTATACGATCATCGCCAAACACAAGCAGATAGGGTGAGCTAATAGAATAAAACACATATACAACACATTTATATATATAACCCAATCAGGAGTAGCCCCAAGCGATATTGCTTAGGCTGAAAGTGTGTTTGCTTGCTTTGGATATGCATGGTCTACAAGGCTTTGATGATATCTCAATGGTCGGCTTGCTGGTGTTCCTTGAGTTGTGGCTCGGAACGTATCCCTTAAGTTGTGGCTCGGGATAGGGCTTAAGCACGTGACATTCCTTGAGTTGTGGCTCGAAATGGCATCTCTTGAGTTGTGGCTCGGGATGGCGGATGAACACGAGGAACTCTTAGTTGTGGCTCGAGTTGGCGAGTGTTGACGCTGTAAGTGTGCGTGTTGTGGCGCGTACGGATGGGTCCAATTAGATTGTCGTCCTTAGTATTAAGCGTCGAGTTTGGTTGTCTTGGGACGTTGCGAATTTTATTCGTATTGGGAACTCCACCTGGCATTACGGAGTATGGTCCGTAGCATGGTTTCCCACATGGGTAACATGGGTAACAGTTGTGGCTGGTTGGTGTGGCAGCAAGACATCTCGAGGTATTCATTAGAAGACGTAGAACATGGGTAACATGGTGGTTGCCATGTGGTGTGTAACCAAAGGATAGGAATCCTTTGGTGTACTTGTATGATTTATTTGGTGTGTATATATATATGGTTAAAATACCTTTTTGGTCCCAATTTTCGTCAACTTTTTTCAAATAAGTCCTAATTTTGGTTTCGTGTTCAAATAAGTCCTAACTTTCGCCAATTTTGTTCAATTGGGTCATTTTTTGCTAACACCGTTTAAATCATTAACGGCCATGAATAGTGACTGCCACGTGTCATTTTGTGGTTTTTTTGAATTTTTTTAATTTTAATTTAATTTTTTTTTTAATTTTTTTAAATGTACACGTGTCAACTCAGTAGCGTGCCACGTGTCACTTCGTGGTTTTTTTTGAATTTTTTTATTATTTTTATTATTTTTTTGAATTTTTTTATTTTTTTTAAAATTTTTTTAAATGTCCACATGTTAAGCCAGTAGCGTGCCACATGTCAAAGTCAATGTTCTATATTCAATTTGGTCCATATATTTGTTATTTTTATTCAATTGAGTCCCAATTTTTGTTAAAATTAACCAATTTGGTCTCTTTCCAAATTGAAACCAAATTTAATTTTTATATTAAAATTTACACTTTTTATTAAATATTTTTATATAATATATTAAAATTCACATCATTATAACTTTGATATAAAAATTAAATTTGATCACATCTTTGATAGAGACCAAATTGATTAATGTTAACAGAAATTGGGACTAAATTGAAAAAAAAAATAACAAATATAGGGACCAAATTGAATATAGAACATTGACTTTGACATGTGGCATACTATTGGGTTGACATGTGGACATTTAAAAAAAATTAAAAAAATAAAAAAATCAAGAAAACCACGAAGTGACACGTGGCACGCTACTAGGTTGGCACGTGTAGATTTAAGAAAATTTAAAAAAAAAACTTAAAAGAAAATAAAAAAATAAAGAAAAGATGTTAGCAAAAAAGAACCCAATTGAACAAAATTGACGAAAATTAGGACCTATTTGAACACAATACCAAAATTAGGAGTTATTTGAAAAAACTTGACGAAAATTGGGCCCAAAAAGGTATTTTAACCTATATATATATATATATATATATATATATATATATATATATATATATATATATATATATATATATATATATATATATATATATATATGTATGTATGTATTGATATATGTTTGAGTAATTGTAAGTTCACCCTATTTGCTTGCGTTTGGCGATGATCGTGTACGCGGTACACAGGAGTAGATGATGTTGCAGGTGGATCTAGTAAGGCATATAGCCGGAGCAGGGGCAAGACTGAGAAGAATTTTTACCAGATGTCATTATGTTTTTGAATAAATTGTAATCTTTTATATTACTAGACTTTTATATTGTAATGGAGTTTTATAATTATGGATTTGACGTATTTCATAATGACGTAATAAAGTTTTAAATTTCCCGCAATGTTGGTAAATGATGTTTTAATAAATGATGCTTATTTATTATTTCTTTATTTTATTATTTAAATTTGTAATATCCGGTCGGGATGTTACACCACCACCTATAATCCACAAGCACGAATAAACTTTTTGCGGCCACAATTCGTAACACCAAGTGGAGTTCTCCAATACGAACCGTAGTTTGTATTTGTTTGAAGACTACCAAACTTATAGGATAACACCGAGGAGGACAATCTTCCGGAACCCATTTGTACGAGTCACGAACTCGCACACTCCACTAGACTTCCAAAACCACCAGGCTACAACCTCGAGTGGCTACGTGTTACCCCAGTACAAGTTGCACTCGTAACTGGGCCCCTAGCAAAGCATCACATCAAGACTTCTATCCAAAGTAGTGTAGAATTCTTCTCGCAGTCCATTTTAGCATCTGGAACCGCCTAGCACCCCATACTGTATCACTAGGCGCCCCCACGCTCTAGGCCGCCTGGCGGTTACCTCATGTCGCTAGGCGCCAGGCGCCTTCCAAGGCCTCTGCCAGTTCTCTTCTGCCTGGCGGGACGACCCTTTCCGCCAGGCGCCATACAACCAGAGCTTCCCTATTTTTCTCCTTGTCGCATGGCGGCTCATCCCGTGTCGCCAGGCATCGCACCATTACCGTCACTCATACTGGTTTTTGGCATTTTAGGACTGGTTCAAAGGAACCCCAAGCATTCAATATACAATACATGATATCAATCAATAATTTTCCAATCATAATCTTATGATTGGACCACAATTCAACACACTTACTTTGCCAACTAATTCACATATTTGATCATTTTATTACTAAATTATTAACGTAATATACAATACACTCAATCTTTTTCCATCCAAGACACGCCACATTGTATTTCCACCAACATCACCTTCGCATATAGTAACAATAACCAAAACAGACAATATACTACATCTCAGTCAAGGTAAACATCACTTTGGCACTTTGTAACCCCAATTATTGCATAATCCTACATATTTTTAATTCTATTACAAGCTTATGATCCTTTTCCAACCCCTTGTTCCCAATTCAACATATTTTTATGAAGAACATTTCCAATTAAACACTTAAAAATAGATTTTCCCATGTGCCCTAATGTGTTGCCTAACGATAGTTCCTATGTCGTCAGGCGGTACATACCATTCTAGAAAAAAATCCTAGATTTTCTACACTTGTGCGAAACCTAAAACACTCCAATCACTAATTCCAACACACATTTTGACATAATTGTAATGTTAAAACATCATATAGGGTTCATGCTTGTTCAATTTAAGTTTAATTTCATGAGACATATCCTAAATCATATTCAAGGATCATGTTTATTCTTCCCCAATCCCAACATGAATCCTAACCCCCAATTAAATCACGAATCATATCAATTTCATATAAAACTAATTCTATGAACTCAATCACATCAAATTCCACCCCATTGTATATTTATAGTCAATTTAAGCCTCACAGGCATCAAAATAACAACCTAAAATCATGAACTTCATAACCCAGCTCGCGTCGCATGGTGGGCCACACATAGCCACAAGGTGGTTCTTAGAACAAAACCCAGAAACTGGGTTCTAGAGCATGCGTCGCTTGGCGGGTCATATATAATCGCTAGGCGTTTTTTGGGAAATTCCAGAAACACAAACAAATTTACAGAATTTTAGCCCAATGCAAGGATCACAATCATATTATTTTATCTAGAATCATGCAATTCAATTAAAACATGGAAGATAGCTCCCCTAACCTGGATTTCATGCTTCCAATTTCAAATTTACTAACTTTTTGGGTTCATGACCTTCCTTGCTCCTTCATAGTCCAACCCTTCCTCTCACTCACTACAGCACCATGATCACTCTAAAATTTCTCTCCTCACACTATGCATCAATGGCAGCCTCAATAACCTCCTCTCTCACCCTTAATGGAGCTCTTAATCTTGTTTTAATTAGGAGTGATGGTGAGAAAACGAAAATTTAATAACAATGGATTTATTAATATTCATGAACCTTCTTTGTTGCCCTCCTGTAATGGTTAGGGTTTCTAAGTCTTCACATTCATGCCAAAAAGAATTTTGGCAAAAAGGAAGCTTAATTCATGTCTACCGAGGTTTGAACACACAATCATGCCAATGTCAAATCAATGCACAACCACTCAACCAATTAATGTTTCATGATAATTCCTATACATCTAGGAATTTATAATCAGTCATAATGATCAAGCATATCATAAAAATAATACAATCAAAATAATACACAATTAGCATACCTAGGACTCAAACCCAAGTCCTCTCATAATAACCAAGTACTCTCAATCATGTGAGCTAATATTATTGCACATCATGAAAGTCAACATTAAATGTGATAAAGGCTCCCACTACTTGCATTTATTAAACAATTATTTATTTAATTATTTAAATTCCTCAAGTCTTACAATCATACCTCTATATTTGGTTTGGTCAATCATTTTTCCTTGTTCATCTTTATCTAAGTAGCAAGATGTTGCCATAGAGGGAGTTGCTTCCTTTGCATTTTCTAATTCAAATTTCTTTAGCAGTTTCGTGCAATATTTGGTTTGTGAGATGAAGATGCCTTTGGTGCTTTGATTTATTTGTAATCCTAAGAAGAAGGTTAGTTCACCCATCATGCACATGTCAAACTCACCATGCATAATCTTAGCAAACTCTTGACAAAGATCATTATTAGTTGAATCAAATATAATATCATCAACATAGATTTAAACTACAATAATATTTTTCTTACATTCTTTAATAAATAAAGTTGGATCTACTTTACCTCGTCTATAGTCATGGCTTAATAGGAAGTTGCTTAGTCTTTCATACCATGATCTAGGTGCTTGTTTTAGTCCATACAATGCTTTCCTTAGTTTGTAAACATGATTTGGATATTTTTATTCCTCAAAACCAGGAGGCTGACACACATAGACCTATTCTTTGATGTATCCATTTAAAAAAACACTTTTTACATACATTTGATATAGTTTTAATTTCATAATAGATGCGTAAGATAGTAGAATCCTTATAGCTTCCAATCTTGCAACTCGGGCATATGTTTCATCATAATCAACTCCTTCTCCTTGACTATAACCTTTTGCTACCAATCGTGCCTTATTTTTCGTTATGTTTCCATGTTCATCTAGCTTATTTCTATACACCCAATTTGATCCAATTACTTGCATTGAATTATTTCTTAGTACTAGATCCCATACTTCATTTCATTTAAACTGATTCAATTCTTCTTGCATTGCCTGAATCCAATATTCATCCTGTAAAGCTTCATCAATGCTCTTTGGTTCTCCTTGTGAAATAAAGGTTGCATTCATACAAAAGTTATTCATTTTGCTTCTTGTTATGACCCGTTGATCTACATTTCCAATAACATTGTCTAGTGAGAGTACTCTCGGTGTTCGCCATTCTCTTAATAGATTTTTAACAGCTTGTTGTTCATTGATGGTCAAATCTTTTAGACTTCTTCGTAGGTCCTCCACACTTTCCTCCTATGGTTGATCTTTTTCCATTGTAACCTATTCTTCTTCTATATCTATGGATTTTTGTCTCGACTCAAGAGGGTTTTCCTTAAGGTCCAAAAACTCATCAAACGTTACATGAACAGATTCTTCTACATGCAATGTTCTCCTATTAAATACTCTATACGATTTAGTTCTTAAAGAATAGCCTAAAAATATCGCTTCATCTGCTTTTGAATCAAATTTACCAAGGTTATCGTTTCCATTGTTTAAAACATAACATTTGCAACAAAAAACTTTAAAATGAGAAATATTTGGTTTTCTACCTTTGAAAATTTCATAGGGAGTAAGTTTCAAAATGGGTCTAATTAAAATCCTATTTAACACAAAACAAGCAATTGAAACTGCATCGGCCCAAAAATATTTTGGAAGATTGTTTTCATTTAACATTGTTCTAGCTAGTTCTTCTAGAGACCTATTTTTCCTCTCAATAACTCAATTTTGTTGTGGTGTTCTTGGAGAAGAAAAGTTAAGTGTAATAACGAATTCTTCACAAAAAATTTCAAATTGCTCATTTTGAAATTCACCACCATCATCAGTTCTTAAAAAAAATATTTTCAAATGTTTCTGATTTTGGATAGACTTAGCAATTTTCTTAAAAGAGTTGAAGGCATTACTTTTTGTTGGCAAAAAGAAAGTCCAAGTAAACCTAGAAAAGTCATCCACAATAACTAAAGCATAATAATTACCACCTAAACTTTTTGTTCTAGATGGTCCAAATAAGTCTATATGTAAAAGCTCTAGAGGTCTTGTGGTAGAAATTATTTTCTTACTTTTGAAAGATGTTTTAGTTTGCTTTCCTTTTTGGCATGAAACACAAATTTTATCTTTTTCAAAATTTAGTTTTTGGAGACCAAACACTAATTCCTTTGAAATAATTTTATTCAAATGATGCATGTGAATATGTGAAGCTCTCTTATGGCATAACGAAGGATCTTGATCCTTAGAAACAAGACAAGAGATAGTTCTAGAAGATGCAATGTCAAGATTAATAACGTAGATATTATTTAGTCGCGTACCTTTTAACACTGTGTCATTTGATTGTTCTTTGACAATGTTGCAAGCTTTTGATTCAAATGTTACTTTAAGTCCTTTGTCACATAGTTAACTTATGCTTAATAGATTATGCTTTAATCCCTCTACAAGCAGTACATCTTGAATCTTGAAGCCACCACCAATTTGTATTGTTCCCAATCCAAGTATCTTGCCTTTGTTGTTGTCACCATATGTAACATGACCTTGACTTTTCTTCATCAGACTTTGAAATTTTGATTTATCTCCGGTCATGTGTCTTGAACATCCATTATTAAGAAACCGAATTGATTTCTCTTTGGTGATCAACTTCGAAGTAGCTTCATCATTACTATTTGCCATTAAGCACAAATTTTCTTATTCTTCTTCTTCACTATCCTCTGAAGTACTTTCCCTTGTTGTAGATGAATCATTATACTCCCATGCAATGTAGGCTTTCCGTCTATTCTTTTGAAACTTCTTGTCTTTCTTTTTCTCCTTTCTTTTATCTTCTTTATTTTTTAATGGACAATCGGTCTTTACATGTCCTCTAACAAATGGTTGAGACACAAAAGTGTTTTTACTTCAAAATGTTCAACCCTTTTACATGTCTATGAGCACCCCTTATATAGAAGAGTTTAGGGGCCTCTAAGCAAATAAAAGATACCTAAGGAGATCTCTACAAAAACCTAACCCTAGCTTCTAGAAACTAGGTCAAATAAGGTTACAAAAATGAGAGACAAAAGACCTAAGTATGGTGTGTGCAAGGCTAATTTCGTTCTAGCAGAAAAGGAGACAAAGAATGTGTATCATATGTCTCCAAAAAGTGGCCAAAGTGTGCTAAAAACAAAGGAGACCAAAGGTACATAGGTACACTTGCTTCATGCCTTTTACTTTATGCTTTATGCCTTTGCTTTACTCTCTCCTCCACATCTTTTATGCTCCCCAATCACCATGCGCCACCTAGCATTGCTTTCTTACTCCTAATTAACCTACAAAGCAAATAAACATAGATTAGCTTGTTGGCTTAAGTCAAGTCAACTATAGTCAACAAGTCAAACCTAGTCAAAGGTCAACAAGTCAACTAAAGTTTATTCAACTAAGTTAACTTTGGGAATCAAAAATAACAAACACAAATGAAAGGGATGAAGGATTAGTGAACTTCCTTTCTAAACATGCTTAGTCTTCTTAAGCATGTGCCTCCATCCTTGGTTGGGGTCAATCCTTCATCATCCTATTTTTCATAAAATGGGAAAAGAATTTTACAAGTAAGGAAATGTTAGTGTCAGAAGACTCACCTTCATTATCGTCCTTTTCTTTATGTGATTTTTCTGCTTTTAATGCAATGGTCTTGACGGTTACTTGTTTACCATTTTTCAGTCTTTGTAGCTCCATCTCATGTTCTCTAAACATCCCAAACAATGTTGCTATATTCATCTTTGTAAGGTCCTTTGATTCTTAAATTGCTATGACCTTTGGTTGCCAATTTCTATCTAATGACTTGAGAATCTTCGTGTTTAACTCTTCGTTGAGAAAGCTTTTTCCATGTGCGTCTAGATGATTGACTATGTGTGTGAACCGAGTTTGAAAATCACTAATGCTTTCATTTTGCTTCATTTGAAGTAAATCATATTCTTGAACGAGTGTGTTCTTTCGAGCTCTCTTTACTTCATCCGTTCCTTCGTGCGTTACTTCAAGTGTATCCCACATCTCCTTTGCTGACTTACATCTTGATATCCTGTAAAATTTGTTAAGAGTAACAATAGATACTATAGCGTTTGTTTTCATCTAGCGTCCATTGATGGAATGTTTTTAGTGTAAGTCCTTCACCAAGCATCACCGTTGGGATATAAGAGCAGTTTAATACTACATCCCAAACTCCAAAGTCTATGGTTTGTAGAAATATTTCCATTCTCGCCTTCCATAAGGAGTAGTTATCACCTTCAAAGAGAGGCGATTGGTTGATTGAAGCTCCTTCCTTGTACATATAATTCTGAAAAGACATCTTAAAAGAAATAGTGAAACAACTTATCACACCAAGCTCTGATACCACTTGTTAGACAAATGGCATCAAGAATGGGGGTTGAATTGATGCTTTTAAAATCTTGATGTCTATACTTAAGAAAATATCCTTATTGTGAATTATTAATTAAGTGCGTTATCGAAATTGTAAAGGAGAGGTAAAGGAAAGAAGAAATTCACACTAGTTTGGGTATAGCCAACCCTACATCCAGTTCCTAGTCACCTCAATGTGAGAATGACAATCCCAATTCACTATCTTTAGAGTATTTCAATTACAACCACAATGACCTAGTGAAACATTCAAAAGAAAATTTCTAAAGATTGATAAACACCTATCTTAAGCCCTTTCAAGATATGACAACACCTCCCTTGAATCACAAAAGGGATGAAACACCTCTTGCGTAGAAAACAAAGGATGAAAATTTCTATTAAAGCAATGAAAAATAGTCACATGGAAAGTAAGAGTATAAAGATAGAAAGCTCAGCAGTAACAGAGGAAAAAACTCAATCAATATTTTCGTGCTTCTCAATAGTAGTGTGTTGTGTTTTTCTCTCATTCTCAAATTGGGTTATTTAAAGAGTTTTAATTGAGTTTTCTTAAACAAACATAATTTAATTAATTGAAAAATAAAATCAAATAAATTCGAAAAATAAATTTTTATTCTCTATAGAAAAGATGATCTTTAGAAGAAGATACAAATAGAGAATATATGATTTAAGAAACAGTTTCAATTCAAAAGATAGTTTTATTTTTTAAAATATGTAGAAACATAATTTAATTAATTTAAATAAAATAATTGTAAATATAAATAATATTTATCTTCATCTTTATTTTAAAAGATATTTTAGAGGTTTTAGCAACCGAAAAGCTCAGTCCAAGTCCTATATAAAGAGACCAAGGGGAGGCAGAAAAAAAAAAGCTCAGCACTTCGGAATTTAGGAACCCTTAGGGGGTCTAATTTCTTTCTCCCTCATTTCTTCTTCTATATTTCTCTTATTTTAATTCCATGGAAGGTTAAGCTTCAAGGGTTAGTTCCACTGTAATTTCTTAATTGGATTTTGAGGTTTTGTTTGTTCTTTTGATTCTTGTTGAGATTTATTTTCATTTGTCTTTTGGTTCTTAATTTAGTAAAAGTAATGATTTTTACATTGTAACAAGTTAGCATAGTGTTAAATCTACATAACATAACAATTGTATGAGTCCAAAGGTTTTTAAATTTTAATTGAGAAGTTACTTTGATTAATTTTAGAATCTTTCATATGATTGAATGAGTTTTTGCTGATAATTGAAAAGTTACTTTGATTAGAGGTGAAAACTTAGATTAGACTTAATCAAGAAGTTACTTTGGTTAATTAGCTTTTTACTAGATTTAAGAGGTAAAAGAATGGACATGATTAGGATTGGTAATATTTAATTGAAAAGTTACCTTGGTTAAATTTACTAAGATTAATTTACAAAGTTCTTGCTTTTGATTGAGAAGTTACTTTGGCTAAAAGTAAGGACGCCAACAAATTAATTGAGAAGTTACATTGATTAATTTGAAGTCTGAAATAAGAAATCAATAACAATAATCTTTAGGAAACCAATGATGAATCCTATTTTTAAAAAGTTGTGGAATCAACCTATTTTTTCTTTACTATTATTTTCATCTTATTTTATCTTTTTATCTTTATCTCTCTCATATTTTTTTATTTTATTTGACTAACTCTTTTGTATAGTTTGGATAAGAACTAATTTGTTAAAAAATAATTTTGTGTTTGTTGGGAGACGACTTTTTGTTACTTTACCCTTTCTATTTTGTTGACTACTATCTTAGCAATACTGAAATTGCTATAGTTTAGTATTATTAATTTGATCGCGTTAACAACAACGTTATTAGTGGCTTAGTGCCAAATTCACTAATTAAGGATTAAAATTTACATTTATCAATTCATCTTCCTAGCTTGAGCTACAACTTTTGGGGCTTAGCACCAACTTTGTGATTTCTTTCATTTACATGCAAAAATAGTACAAATGTATTATATTCCACCTTTTATGGGTAAAATTTGAGGGTAAAGTTGAAAATGGATTTGAGGAACAAATGATTGAATGAATTTGAGTCGATTTGAGGGTAAAGTTTGTGCTTTTTTTAAAGGTACTTGGAGGTTAAAGTGAGTAAATTTAGAAATAAAGTTTGTCAAAACTTATAAGTGATGAAAAGAAATGTTTCAAGAGATAAAAAAAATAAGATTATTAAATTGTCCTTGACGTTAAAATTATTTATATAAGTTAGATTAATTTTATAAAAAAATTATTGTAATCAATGAAATTAAAAAAAATTATTATAATGTGAAAAGGATTGAATATGCCAAAGTTTAAATAAAACAAAATCTAAATAAAGTAATGTGGCAAATTTAAAATAGATTCGCAAACTCTTTTTATTTTTCAAACTATGGCTAGATATTGTGTATCAATCATGCTGAAGCAAAGAAATTATGGGGTTAATATTGCACAAATTGTTCTGCTGGAAGATTTTGGTTTCTTCAACCAAATTACACTGATGAAGGAATTGAATCACGAAACATTGCAATGTGATCAATATCTCACGAATCACAAATTAAGTTATTGCGGTAGACATGTTGAAGCAATAATATTGGTGCAGTTAAAGTACTGGTTTTAACAAAATGAATAATCTAAGGGATTCAAACATAAATAGTGGAATCGGTTCCACGAACATCATACCAATGCCATGTATGTTACAATCGGCTCCAACATCATGAGAATTGATTTCGTTCTCCTTTGCACTATCATGGAATCGGTTCCAGCATCATAGGAATTTATCGCATTCTCCTTGCACAATATAGAATTGGTTCTAGCTTCAGTGGGAATTAGTTCCCTCTTCTTTGTAATGAGTTACTCCTTCAACTTCAACAGTATACCATGCACATGAAGAAAATGTGTTTTAATTTGAGAGTAAAAAAATATTTCCACATCTATCACCCTCAAATCACTTCAGTTGAAGAGAAATTTGAAAATCTCATAATCCCGCTAATTCTCTTCTTCTCCCGCTCTTAAATCTGCAAAATAAACGTGACTCCCACTTACAAATCATTCCTTCCCATTCCTCATCATAGTATCTCACCTACAAGCGAACACAACATAAGTCTTGTCATTAGACGAGTACAACCAAAGGAGATCACCATCAAGTGAGTGCATTAGACAACAAAAACTCACTAGATAACCGACTCAAACAATGTAGACACATATAAACTCAGTAGACGGGTATGTTGACCTGTTGGGATTTTTAGGGCTTTTGGAAATATGAGAGATATGAAATATATGAGAGATATATGTGATATGTTATACGAAGGAGCATGTTTTTTTTATTTTATTGATATACCCTATATATAGAGCAAAATATAACAAAATATCAAGTATAAAATATTTAGAATATCTCATTCCTAATATAAAGTAATAACTCATTTCTAAAACTAAAACATATATCTAAAACTGAAACATATATGTAAAACGGAAATATTTTTTAAAAACTAATTTAAATAAAAAAGATATTAAGTAATATTCTCAACATTCCTCCTTGCTTAATATGTTATTTAAATTGTATATCTTCATATTTGATTGTCCATCTTTTGATGCTTGATTTTCTCCTCTTTTTGTGCTTGTAATATTTGTTTTTCTCTTTCTTCCATGGCATCACATCTTTCTTCAATTTGGCATCATCCTTCATATTTCTTCTTATATCAACATCATCTTCTTTTTCTTTGTCCGTTGTGGATCTCATTGCAGTGGCATTGAACCTTTTATGAATATTAGAATGTGAACCTCCATCTACTTTCTTCACTTGGACATCTACTTTCTTTCAGATATATTTATCTTCTGATTTTTATCCTTCTTTCATACTCACTTTATTTGGTAGCAAATTCCTCCATAAAATCCTGCACAAATCTTTTTTCTTTCATGTGGACTTTGAATACCTCTATGTTGTTAGCATTTTTTATGACACATACTTTATTTTCAAAGGAGACCTTATAACCTTTCTTTAACAATTGAGCAACACTTAACAAATTCTGGGTAATCTCAAGAACATATAAGACATCAAAAATTAATTTGATACCTGAATGAGTTTTAATTGAAATTGTTCATGTACCTTTCACAACAAGTTGTTCTCCATTCCCAATTCTTACCTTGGAAATATTTGATTTATTGAGCTCCTTGAAAATTTCTCTATCATGAGTCATGTGGTTTGTGTAACCACTATCTATAATCTATTCTTTTGTAGATTCGTTGGTTGTGACACTTGATGTTATAAGAAGTAGATCCTCCTCTAATTTATCCTTATCTAATTTATTCTCCACAATTTGAACATCTTCTTGAGAATCTTTAGGTTTGCATATCTTTTCCACATGTCACAATTGACCGCATTTCTGACATTTGACATATGGCTTCCACTAACACCAGTTGGGTTGATGATCTTTTCTCTTGCAATGAGGACAAGATGGCAAAACCTGTGTGTTGTTGTATTTGCCCCTTCTATTTTTCTTGACTATGAGAACATTCTCTTCAATGTAATTTAAATTACCTTCAACCGCCTCATGATCTTCTCTCATCAATCTTCGTTGTTCTTGTGCTTGCAAGGCATGTATCACATCTGTAAAGGTAATTGTAGACAAATCTTTTGTGTTTTCTAAGGAAGCAGTAGATGCCTCATATCTTTCCGGCACCATCACTAGAATTTTCCGAACGAGTCTGGAATCTGAAAACTCCTTTCCCAACAATTTTATCTTGTTGGCAATACCCAACAATTTCTTTGAGTATTCTTTGATCGTTTCCGACTCTTTCAATCTTTGCATCTCGAACTCCATTATCAAGTTCAAAACATTCATGCCTCGAATCTTCTCGGTCCCTTCATATTCTGCTTTCAAGTATTCCCAAATTTCTTTGGGAGACTTTAGAATCATGATTCTGGTCATAATCATTTGTGCAACACCTGCAAATAAGCATGATTTTACTTGTGCCTTTCTCGTTTTCTTGTCTTTATACGCTTTTATTTGAGTCACAATGGGATTTTCAAACAAGGGAACATCACCTTCCTCCACAACTTTCCATAGATCTAGCCCTTCTAGATATGTTTACATCCTTACCGCCCATAGATCATAGCTTTCACCATCAAAGAATGGAATAACGACGTGTGACATATTTCCTTACATTGTATCGACAGTAAGAACAATGGCTCTTGATACCACTTGTTGGGTTTATATATATTTTTTCACATATGGGTTATGGTTATAGTAATTGAGAGATTGTTGTTCTATATGGTTATATGGCATTAGTCTTACACTTATAAGACATTTGACATCAGTTTTACACCAAAACCTTAAGGCAATGGTCTTAAGAGTCTTTATTCATATATACGAGTCAAAGTGTTTCTTCATGCATTTGATGATCCAAAATGTTCTTTTTTATCTTCCTTGAGACTTCCTTGTCTAATAGTATTAATGTTTTGTTATTATGAAAATTCTTTTCACTTAAAGGACTCATCTACTTCAATAGAATAAACACTTTGGGAGAGTTGAATAATATGTATAAGTTGATTTGGACCTATATTGTAGAGCCAAAATTTTGGTAAAAGATTATGTATATAAAGTAATAAATTCTTATATA
>Ga0214542_1003654_pt1 | contig 31132 bp, 12 predicted proteins | sample CNSS1metaG_FD_160096 | JGI IMG/M metagenome (GOLD analysis project Ga0214542, IMG submission 160096) | Root nodule microbial communities from cowpea collected in UCLA plant growth center, Los Angeles, California, USA - CNSS1 | ecosystem: Host-associated > Plants > Roots > Nodule | place: USA...
TATATATTTATATATATATATATATATATATATATATATATATATATATATATATATATATATATATATATATATATATATATATATATATATGCTTGTTTAACTGTTAGCTCACCCTATCTGTTTGTGTTTGGCGATGATGGTGTACACGGTACACGAGAGCAAATGATGCTGCAGTTGGATCTGGTGAGGCGTAGAGACGGAGCATGGGATAACTAGGGAGATTTTCTATAGCGTGGTTTTATTATGAATTTACAGACTTGTATATTTGATTTATGAACATGTAGTTATTTTATAATTGAGTTTATATATTGAAGTTTTAAGATACTTTATATGGTAATAAAAGAAATAAATTTTCTCGCATTTTTGGGAAAGGATGTTTAATAAATGTCGCTGACATATTATTTATGTAAGATTTATCTATTTTGTTATTTAAATCCGTAATATCCAGTCGGGATGTTACACACTCCATCTTTATGCCTCGCCATCAAGACATGATCATCATCAAATACAAACAGTAAGCGTGAGCTCAAAATAGAATAAAATATGCATAGACCACATGAGAAAAGACCTTATAACACAAGGTAATTATGCTTCCATAATCTCATAACCTATATGAGACCAATGCATCAATCACATCGTACATATACTTAACCATGGTCTTAGGGATATCATATGCTTCCACGAACTTGACCATGGCCTTAGGGATATCATATGCTTCCACGAACTTGCCCACTCGTGGTCCAACTCTACAAAACTCCCCGCTCGTAGTCCAACACGCATGAACACCACCTGTTATGAACCTCCCCGCTCATAACAGCCTCAAGTGTGAGTACGGAACATACAAACCTCCTCACTCATATCCCCACACAAGAGCACATCCAATACGACCTTCCTTGTATGTATTAATCACGCATTTTCAACTCCATTACGAATCTCCTCACTCGTAATCCATGCAAGCATATCTCATACCAAGAACGATCACCAAGAGGCATGCAAAACTCAACTCAAACACACACTGTTGTTGCACTATCGCCTAGCGCAACCTAAGTGTTGCCAAACAAAATTGCAGAGTAGACCGTCGTGCGGTACAACAACATCGTCGGGCGCCACACCTTCGAAGGCTCTCCCTAGTTCACCTATCGCCTCACTCCATTAGTGCCTACGTGATTAACTAACATTTATTTTAATAGACCCAACTTATTTTATACTATAAAATAAAAATTTTATATTATTTATTATTATATTATCTTAAATATATGACTTTAAGATACATTTACAACCAACAGTTTTCGCAAGTCCATATAAAATATAATATTATAATATCTCTAATAATTCCTTACGTATAGAAATAGATTTAAAGGCTATGTCACGTATTTCTCATGATGGCACCACTTCATATGTCATATGTTATTGTTATGGATAAAAAGAAAACCCCACACCACAATGTGTAACTAACCTTAACTTTAACGAAATTTTCCCAAGAAATGGACACTCACACCGAATCTTTATTTTAATACTCATGTTTTAGCATTTTCGTTGCACCTAATAAAGTTTCATACAACCTATGCCAAAATATTTTCATGATGCTTAGCTTTAATCATAATATAATCTCCTATACCAAAAGAATGATATATAACCCAATGTTACTACTGTAAGAAACAAAATAACACTTATCATTAATATAATTAAACTACTACACCCAAAACATGTCCATTTTAAATCAACATATACGCCCCAAACCTTACTACACCAATTTTAAATTCATGTATCCATGCAAGACATCAACAAAGAAAAGTAGAAACCAAATAAAGCACACCAAATTTGCCTTGATTAACTTAATTTATGTGTCACCTCCTATACTATCTTAACTCAAGGAAAAAAAGGAAATCAACACCTAAAAGAATTTCCTATGAACCTTTTACTATGAAATAAAGGTACTACACTGCACTTGCACCGCTTCAACTGCATATCAATATTTAATCTATTCTAAACCATGCATAACTTGCAATTGATACCCATTTGACGAGTGATTTTGAACCAAACTGTTTTAAAAAAACTACTGAATATAGTACCCTAACACCATGCTGATTTAAGATAAAGAAAAAAATTATAGAAGGAACTGAACGATTACCTCACCATGTGCCATGTTTGTGTCACTTTATATTTCATCTTTGTATTATCGACATGAAATTGATCATAAAAAGAGTAGCTTCCCTAACACGAATACTTAATCCAAAAGTCCATTTCTCATCTTCTCCATGAATTTATCCATTAAAACATAGTTATGATGATCACAAAATAATAAGAAAAAGATAGCTTCTCTTACCTGGATTTCCCGTTCCAAAAGTACTCCCAAGGTTCCTCTTTGCACGACTTGGATTCAACCTTGCTTTTACCACTCAACCAACCCTTTATTCCCTCTTTAGATCAGGTTTTGGTGCCCCAAAAAAAATCCTCTTAGCTACCACACAAATTTTTCCTCTTTTTTTCACTAAACAAACCTTTTCCCCTATTTTTCAGCCCTAAAATTAATTTAATAAAAAGAAAAAACGAAAATGGCTTAATTGACATTCAAGTGACATTACTTGGAGGTTTTTTTTCCCTCCAACTCCCACAAATATCATTCCTCTACTCCCTTCGGAATAACTAGGGTTTCTGGTCACCTACAAACATAGACAAAAATAATCAAGTGTAAAAAGAACTATTTAGTGCTCGCCAAGGTTCAAACTCACCTCCTTTCAATTATCAAGCATATGCACAACTAACAAGCCATTCCATGTTTCATGACATTTCATGCATGCGTACAATTATAAGATCTCATCTCATGTCTATGTATACATGCAAAAGAAAACAATTAATTAAAATATCAAACAAATGACATACACAAGATTTGAACCCAAGACCTCTTCACAACCATTTAAGTTATCATTGCTCCTTTGCTATGACTTGACAATTAATTCTCTTAGAGGTACTTCCAATCCAAAATTGTTGCTAATTAAATATTTATTATTTATTTAAATTTCACGGGTCTTATAGACAACCCTGGTCAATGCCTTAACCCAAAAATGAGAAGGAACTGAAGCCTGAAGAAGTAATGCTCGTGTGACATCAAGCAAGTGCCTATTCTTTCGCTCTGCGATGCCATTTTGTTGAGGTGTATATGGACAGGAACGTTGTGAAATAATGCCTTTTTGTTGTAAGTACTCTTGAAATGCAACAGAAATATATTCCCCATCGGAATTAGTGCGCAAAATCTTAATGCAAGTGTGGAATAAATTCTCAATGTAGGCCAAGAACGTCTTGAACATGGAGAAAACTTCTTTTTTAGAACGGAGAAAATATATCCAAGTGAAGCGACTATAATCATCAATAAATGTCACAAAATACTTATACTTGGCATGTGATAAGATATGTGGTATACCCCAAACATCACTGTGAATAATGTCGAAACATTTGTCAGCACGTTGAACATTAGACTGAAATGGAAGGGTTTTTCTTTTAGCAAGTTTGCATACAAAATAGTGAAAAGATGAATCAAAAATGATACTTTTATTGCTTTAGAAACCATTTTTTAGTAGATGAGACAAAATTACAAGATTTTGGTGCCTCAACTTTTTGTGCCAATCATCATACTTATTTAAGACTCTAGTACAATGAAAAGACAAAAGTCTAGGTAACGTAAATTGGAGTGGAAATAACCTTCTCACTTTAGGACCCTTCAGGATCACCTTCCCCAACACTTGATCCTATACAACATAACCACCTTAAGAGAAATTAATAGTACAATTGTCATCCGCCAGTTGTCCAACTGAAATTAAATTAGAAACAAGTCCAGGAGACACAAATACATTACGAAAGGAAGGTGTAATATCACCAACAATAGTGATGGAAAGAGTATTATCATCGACAATTTGAATATTTTGAGTACCATTATAAGTACGAACATTGGTTAAATATTTAGAGGTACCAGCTATATGATTGGAGGCGCCAAAATCAACAAACTATTGTGAAGATATATTGTTAGACTTACCCTGGATACCTAACGTAGATAATGTTGAAAGCACCATTTGTTGAACCTTATCTGATGTTAAAGCATCAACATGGACTAGGACAGAAGAAGGTGTCTCCGTCATGGAACTAGCTGGTTGAAAAGCTTGCACTTAGCGCCATGGTGGGCGAGTGGGACAATTTATGATGATATGACCATGTTACTTACAATAGTTACAAAACTTTTGAGTGCAATGGCGAACAATATGACCAAACTATTTACATGAATAACATTTTCTTTTATCTTAGGCAATATAGGCAACAATAATAGCTTCTGAAACAAAAGAATCACGGGACAAAGTTGCTTGAGTAAGAAGATGTTGTTCTTCGAGAAGAAGTTCACCAACACATACCTCCAAAGAAGGGAATGGGTTCCGATTTAAGAGAGCAGCATAGACAACTACAAATTATGGGCAAAGCTTCATGAGAAATTGGTCCTGTTTAATGACCTTGTAAACCTCTTGAACTGCAAACAAAGAGGTTTTTGGAACAACAACATGTAGTATAGCAAAGCATTCAACCCATAAGTTTAGGAAACCGAAATAATACTCTTGAATAGAGGAATTAGTCTGATTATAATTTGCTATGTCCATTCCAACTGAAAGCGTTTGGCATAATGATCTTGATTGAAAATGTGTTTGAGATAATTCCACAAGTCTTTGGCAATAGAAAATGAACGTAGGTTATTGACCATCAGAGGTTCAATTGACCCCAAAAGACAAGAAATAACCTAGGCATCCTTCGCCTCCCAAGTAGCTAACTCAGTCATGGTCATGGGTTTATAGGAGGACCCATTGACATGACCCCATATGCCTTTCCCTCACAAGAACATTTTGAATTTAAACTCCCAAGACACATAGTTCTTGTCGTTAAAGCGAACACATAGATTCTCCATAGCCATGAAAACATAGAAGAAGAAAAAGTCCTATGACGAGAAAACAATGAACCAAGAACGAAAGCATGATCAAGAGTAACATCGATCCAAGAAGCAAGAGCAAGAGCCAAACACAAAAAAAACCACGAATAGGGTCAAAGCTCACGAACGGGATCAAAAAGACCTAGGAACCAAGAAGCAAGCTTACGAACGGAAACGCGGTCAAAGCTCAAGAACGTGATTAAAAATACCCAGGAACCGAGAAGTAATCTCATGAATGGGATCAAAAAGACCCAAAAACCAAGAATTTGTTAAGAGGCTTGTGATACCTTGTCACGAAATAGGGCTCCTATTTTTTTGTTACCCTTCACTTCTTTATTCATCTTTTAAATAATACATAACATATACACTTATTAATGATAATTTATCCTAATTCTTGATTTTTACAACCTAATTTAGGAATCCTAAATATATGCAATTATTACAAATATGCATATAACATAATAGCAGATTTTTAGGAAAATAACAATAATGGTCCAACAGATAATTGCCAAACCAAAACAAGTGAATTGTACTTTGTTAAGGTCATACTTCATGATTAATTAGAACAACTGTTGTTTACAATTCCAAAGTGATCAACCACAAATTTCTTTTAAAAACCCAAGAGTTACACCAAACCAAATTAACCACACTCTTGCTTCTTTACTTAGTTATTGTTTTTTTTTTCAAACTGATTTTTCACACTAAATGATCAACCAAATAAGAATTTATAGCTCTCAAATAGTTGCAAAAAAATAGATTTAATTACAATATGCAGAATTCAAAATTGGAAGCAACAAAAGTTTATAAAACTCAAGCAAGACACAATGGAAAATCTAACTCTAAGAACTTGATAATGATCTAGTATCAAGTTGGAACATAAAATGGAAATTAAAAGTCACTCAAAGCTTGAAAACTGCAGACTGCACACCCAAAGCACTCAAAATAAGACACAAAGATTCAAACGGTCAAACTGTAAAAACGTGTTGCAATGCTCAATTGAATCGGTTTAAAATGATTTTAATTGGTTAAAACAAGATTTAATAACATGTAAAGGATGCACATGACTTGGACAACATGGAATGGATGCTCAAACAAAAATTAAACTCAAAACATCTACTATAATTCACTGAAAGAAAATGATAAAAGACTCAAACAAATGAAAATCACACAAAGACACATATGGAAGTCCTACTCAAAATTACCGAATGGTTCAAGAAGAGAAATAAATTGAATCATCATACAAGCATGAACACTCCATTTCAATCGGTAAAATAGCAAGACAATTAAAGAATTTTGATGAACAACACAAAATAGATGAAAGGAAATTGTGACTTGTCTCTTGAAGCCTATGGATTCGACCTTGATCATGATACCACTTGATGACTCCACATGCTTCATTTGATGGCACGGTTCGGATTGAATTGATTGGATGAGATAAAGAATTGATTTAATGAAGTGATTTGAGATGGTGTATGCTGAGGTTTCTCTAGAAATGTGAGGTCTATTCTAGAGGAAGGGGGCTAGAAGAAGCTCCAAAGAGAAAACTCTAGCAATTTGACTCTCAAAGAAAGGATTTCAAAGTAATCTCAACAAATTTTCATTAAACATTAATTCAAGAGTGACTTTTATAAGGGTGTGATGGAGCTCCAAGGTGTGGTGGCTGGTTGAGACTCCATAGGCAGCGAAATTGGGAATGGAAACAAGTGTTTAAGGCTCTTGTAGCAATGGAATTTGGAGTGGTGAAAGGAGACTAGACTAGAAACTAGACTAGTGGAAGGTCGCTAGAGGAAATTTAGAAAACCTCTAGCTTAGGTGCTCTCAAAATAATAGAAGAGTGGAGTGATCTCAACACAAACATTCTATTACCAATTTCAAGAGTAACCTTACAAAGAGTGTGGAGTCTCTCATTTATATTAGAGAGCATCTCCTAAAATGAAAAGCAAATGCAAGACGAAATGAAATGTAAATGCAAGGTGGCCATGTGAAGCACATGTGTCTAGATCTAGATCTAAGATCCACAAAAAAGTGGATCACATGCCATGTGGCATGTCACACTTTCCTCATTTAACACATGTGCTAAATTTACAACTCATGGCTAAGGCTAGATGCAAACTTGGTCTAGACTTTTGTAATTGGGCTTGAATGGACCCAATTGCAAAAGCTAGATCAATTATGACCTAAAACTACTTCTAGTAATTTTACAATTTATTTTTAAACATGACCTAAACAATGGGCCCAAAAATAAAGTCTAATCTTATGTCTTGACATGTCTCTTGTTATTGGGCCTTTGATTTGACTTGTGCATTGAGGGTGCATGTGGGACATGGAATGGGCCTTGGCGTTGGCCCAAGCTATAAGCCTTGTTGGGATCACATCATCCCCTCCCTCTTGAATAGGATTTGACCTCAGTTCAAAAGGATTCTTTAAGGCTCACAACAACTGAAGCTAGGTTCCACCAGGATCAAAAATATATCTACAATAGTCATCAAACATTATTTTAGTAAAATCATAGAGACCATGCAGTAGATATTGATATGAGAGGTGTGAAGATGGGCTTTTAAGTTTGGAAAAATGTGATATGCGGCCCACTTTACAAAAATTTTGATTTTCACTTTGACTTAATTGAAACCTAAAAGGTAACTCTAAGTCAAAGGTTGGTTTTGGAAAATCTTTGGAGGAGTTTGAAATAATGGATGAAGGTGGAAAAACATTTTTAAGAAGAACTAAGACAAAAGAATTAATGGAAGATGAGGTAGAGTGTAAAGATGGAATCGGTCCCTTTGGAAGCTTAATCTTGAGGTCTATGCAAGGATGTTGTATCTCTATTACCCTAAACAAGAGTTCCTTTGCTTCTTTCCTCTTAATCTCTTCCTCTTTTCTTTTTAACTCTTCCTTTTTTCTTTTTAATTCTTCCTCTTGTCTTAGTCTCTCTTTTTCTTCATACTTTTTTCTCTCTTTTTCCTCCTTCTCTATGCTTAACTTCTCCTCTATCTTGCATTCCTCTTCTTCTCTCAATTCTTTCTCAATTTTTTCTCTTTTCTCTTGCACTCTTGTCTCTTTTTCCACGTGCTCTCTTTGCTTTTTAATTGCTCTTTGCTTTTCAAATGCCTTTTGCATTTCAAATGCTCTTTGCTTTTCAAATGCCTTTTGCATTTAAAATGATCGGAGCTTTTCAAGTTTTTCTTTTTCTCTTTTCTTACTTGAGAGCAAGTCAAGTTTATCTTTAAAATCTCTTTCTTGATGAGAAAACTTGGCAAGATTTTGGATGAATGCATCACCTATGTCAATGAAGTTTTCTATCCTAGACTGTTGCTCTCGAGTTATCCTAAATGAAGAGGGAATAAAATGTTTCCACATGCATGTTTTCAATTCATAAAATGTATTAATGTCATATTCTCTTCCCTTCTCCATTCTAGATTTCCTTTGATCCCACCACTCACATGCACGTCCTACAAATCTAGGAATAACATGCCTAAGAATGTCAAATTGACTATATTTATGAAACAAAGGTTGCACCAACTTCTCTGTATCCCACATCCAATCTCTGAATGATATTGGTCCTATATCCTCCCCAAAGAATGGAATGTCACTATGAATGGTATGATGCAACTGATTACTACTATGCCTATACAACCTAGGACTATATGTAGAATATGTACTCGTGGTGATTGAATGAACTTATGCACTTGGATAGAAGGGTGAAAGAAGAGGACTAGCACAAGTGTACCTCCAGGTAAGCGAGGTGAGTCTCATGGACTTCTTAAGTACCAAGGCTAATTTCCAAGGTACACTTGCAAAAGTACTCAAAGTTCACACAAATGTTCAAGTAATAAGTAGATAAAATCACTTGAGACAAAACACACAAACAAACAAACAAAGAAAACAAAGAAAACAAAGAAAATTTAACACTAAAAACAGACCCCTAATTGGCAAAATTTTAGAGACTTTGGTCTCACAAATCAAGCCACTATGCAACATGAAAACTTGAATCTAACTATGCGGCCTAAGGCAAGGTGAGAAAGCACTTAGAACTTTCAACACTCTTACCACTAAAAACGTTTCACTATAGGAGAGAAAGGTTCTACTTAGGAGATGGGATTGAACATCTTGTGGTTCCTCAAGACACCTAAGTAGGCCACAATTACAATGAGAAAAAAAAACTAAAATTTGGAACGCCAAGTAGGTGCTAAAATGAAGTATCCGCAAGCACAATGGATGCCAAAAGAATGGCCAAAAACAAGTTTAGAAACTCACAATTTTTAAGGCCATTTTACCAAAAAATTTTGCACACAAAGATACTTCAATTTGCACCAAATGAGTGACCAAAAGATGAAGAGAAAATAAAGCACAAAACTATAATGGAAACAAAGAAAAATAAAGGTTGAATGGTGCTGCCAAAACACTAATGTTTGAGAGCTTAATGGAAGGTTTAAAGCCTTAGTTGATGGCCAAATCTTATAACACCAAATGTGGCAACTTGGAAGCACCACACACAATTATTTAGACATTCAAATATTACCTAAACAGCACTCAACAACTGCAAAATAGTGAAGAAAACAACACAAAAACTATGCAAAAATAATATGGTTAGCACACATACTCTTAAAGGTTGTAGAATTAAAACTCTCAAAGGTGAGGAAGAGGAATAAATTATAATGAAAACACAAACCTAAAAGTTTACTTCACATCCACCACCTAAGATGCTACCACTAGAATAGCAACCAAGCTAAAATTCATACCAAACACCAAATCAAATCCCAAATTCGAGAGCCAATGCACTTGAAAAGAAGCAAAGAATAAAGCAAGAAAAACTAATTAGAAATGCTAAACCAATATGATTGAACATGTAACATGACTGAAAGAGTAATGAAGCAATGACAAGAAAGAAACTAAAGTAAGAATGAAAGGCTAGCACAAGCAAAAGGAACCTAGAATAACACTAGAATTGAAGAAAAAACCTGAAAAAGAAGTGCTCAAACATGAAGCTTATAGTACTCATTGCAACAATGCCAAATGAAGGGAAGAATCCACTTGAAATTAAGGCAACTCAAGGAAATATAGAGCACACACCTAAGCCAAGAATTATATCAAAAAGAGCACTTAAAATACAGCAAAATGCATACAAAAATAGTACTGAAAATGAATTTTCCAGAAACTAGCAGTCCAGAAAACGCTGATTGATGCCTCAACTACACATATTTTTCATATTTGTTGTACTCAATAGTTTTTAGTTATTCTTTTTTTAATATTTTCATCTATCTCTTATCTTTAAGAGGCAAAAATAAAAAAAAAATTTGGTCAAACCATGTGTTCAGGATAAATCACAAACAGTAGGTATACGTGTAGTGAAACCTGAAAACAGATACTAGAGCAGAGTTGCTCACAGAAATTGAGAAAATGTTCTATGAAATTCAAGTAGAATGAACTTGATTATGATCTAGAATCAAGCATGAATCATAGAAGAACATCTAGAACACACAAAAGAAAGAATCCAATCGGTGAAATGGATCAAAAATAGTGAGAACATGCCTTACACATCCACAAGCATCACTTTGATGTTCATTGCTCTTTTGTGTGATGTAGGACTTGGTTCTCATCAAGAAAATGCAGAAAATAGCAGATGAAACGAAAATGGAGATGAAACAAAACACTTAAACATGACTTAAGATAAAACACAAAATGATAAACTGAAAATAAATGGAAACCACCGAATGAAAATGAAGAACACACATTAGGAAACAAAGAAAATGTTGCTGGAAAAATAAATGGAACTTAAGAACAAATGTGAACCAAAAATCATGGAGATCTACCATTTGAATCCATAGAATTCATGTAGACTCATAGATGTTCGGTTGATTTGAAGAAACTTGAAGAAAACTCAAAGAAAATGAAAGAACACAATGGTAATTGGATGAACAACACAAAAATTTGAAAGAACCACAAGATAAGACCGAGAACCTTACTCAAACTTGAGACTCCAAGAATGAGTGGCTCTTGATACCAATTTGATGGAGCTACAAGGTGTGGTGGCTGGTTGAGACTCCACAGGCAGCGAAATTGGGAATGGAAACAAGTGTTTAAGGCTCTTGTAGCAATGAAATTTGGAGTGGTGAAAGGAGACTAGACTAGAAACTAGACTAGTGGAAGGTGGCTAGAGAATATGTTGAAAACCTTTAGCTTAGGTGCTCTCAAAATAATAGAAGAGTGGAGTGATCTCAACACAAGCATTCTATTACCAATTTCAAGAGTAACCTTACAAAGAGTGTGGAGTCTCTCATTTATAGTAGAGAGCATCTCCTAAAATGAAAACCAAATGCAAGACGAAATGAAATGCAAATGCAAGGTGGCCGTGTGAAGCACATGTGTCTAGATCTAGATTTAGATCTAGATCTAAGATCCACAAAAAGTGGATCACATGCCATGTGGCATGTCATAGTTTCCTCATTTAACACATGTGCTAAATGTGCAACTCATGGCTAAGGCTAGATGCAAACTTGGTCTAGACTTTTGTAATTGGGCTTGAATGGACCCAATTGCAAAAGCTAGATAAATTATGACCCAAAACTACTTCTAGTAATTTTACAATTTATTTTTAAATCATGGCCTAAACAATGGGCCTAAAAATAAAGTCTAATCTTATGTCTTGACAAAAAATAAAGTCTAATCTTATGTCTTGACATGTCTCTTGTTATTGGGCCTTTGATTCGACTTGGGCATTGAGGTGCATGTGGGCCATGGAATGGGCCTTGGCGTTGGCCCAAGCTATAAGCCTTGTTGGGATCACATCAGGGTGGAGGTCTCCATTTATATTAAAGGCTCTAAATACTCAACCAAAAGAAAGGAGGGAAATTCAAATTGAATTCCCTCACATGTACTAAAGTGGCACCAATTTTGGTGGATCACAAGCCATGTGGCACTCACATTTTAGATGCATTTGCAACATGTGCTAAATGAGGTAAATGTGAGATGCTTCTAGATGGTAGACCGAGCTAGTGTTTGTAATTGGGTTATTAGAAGCCCAATTAAAATACTAGGTGGTATTTTATAATTTAATCCACTTCCAAGCCCATTATATAACACAGGGCCTAATTATATGAACAAAGAAAAAAAAATGTTGTTCTACGAGCCCAAATACAAGCCTATCAAATCTTGACATCCTCTTTGGTCTATGTCAGCATTAGCTTAAGCCCATTTGGCCTATTTGCCTCAATAATTTCCCAATCTTCTTGAATCTTTCTAGCCATGCTCCTAGTGTTTGGGCCTCTAGCTAGGTCAATGTCATCATAGTAACATAGTTATAAGTATAAATATAAATATAAGTATTTTATACTAGTCTAAATTAATCTCTTAACTTTTGAAATATTGTATACAAATCTTTTACTATGGAGGATTGTAAATTATATAAATAACTATCTATCTATAATTGTGTGCTTGATATTTTATGTAATAATATTATGGTAGTTATTATCTACTATAATTGGGTCGATACAAGAGAAAATTCAATCAAGTCTCAATTAAATTTTTGTGGTCTATTGAGTATGATTTTAAATTACGTTATTCTAATGCACTTATCATACTCTCTTGTTGGACAAGGCTACAAGTCTTTGAGCGAGTGCAAAGTCATATAACACTAGAATTGTATATGGTAAAGAGGATCAAATCTGACAAATGTGGGATTTACCTTATCATACTCCTTGGTAGGGGATATGGTCCTATCATGATATAATTATAACCTTTGAGAGGCAAGGGTGGGTATGACAAGTGCATGGTCTCATATTCAACTCAATACACTAAGTTATTCAAATGTTGTGTCAAATATATGATGGTGTATGAAAGAGCCATGAAGGTACTTGTAATTGTGTTATTCTTTGGATTTGTACTATTGATTTTGATATGTGATTGTAACAATATGTATGATCTTTTCATTTTGATTATAATTTAGAAATATTAGTATGATTCTAAATTACTCTAACTTACCCTCGTGTGTTTTTGCTGTGGTGTTGGTATCCTTCTACTATGATCGTGTTATTCTTGTGAGTAGAGGATGATGTATGAGTTTAAGAGAAGCAACACTGAGGCTGCCATAGGATGTCTAGTAGTTACATAGTATATATATATATATATATATATATATATATATATATATATAAGTATTTTATACTAGTCTAAATCAGTCTCTTAACTTTTGAAATATTGTTTACAAATAAATTACTATGGAGGATTGTACATTATATCAATAACAATCTATCTATAATCGTGTGTTTGATACTTTATGTAATAATATTGTGATGGTGATTATATGCTTTAATTAGGTTGGTACAAGTGAACTTTCAATTGAGTCTTAATTAATTTTTTGTAGTCTGTACTAAATAAAATAATATTTTTCAATTTATTCTTTGTCATTTAATTTTTCTGTTTAGGTGATAAGACTGTTATCTTGCCCCGTCACCATTTTGAGTTGTTGTCACATGTAATTTTATCATTTCATAATGTTATAATTATAATTTTATAATCTTACAACCTCTTTATCAAAAAAATCTTAACTACCTTTTCAGCTCCTTACATTTCCGAGACCTCTTTGACAACAACTTCTTTCATGATATTCCAATGAACTCCTTATCCAAATTTCAATTTTAACTCATTTATCTCTTCTACAACAGGTTTAGTGGATGAACAACTTGTAATGTGGGAATGCTGCAGAATGTGTAATACCTTTGGTTGGACTCCAAGTGCATTCATGGAGCCCTCCCATTGCTATTGCAAAATGGGGAACACAACAATGTTTTGAAGATTTTAAATGTTCAAGATAATTGCATTTTCTTGTATAGTTTTCCTTGTGGTTGACCAACACCACGACGTCGTTGAAGATCCTGACTTTTATGGAAACCTTTTTGTCGATTCTCTATTGACGGAGGGGTGGTTAAGGAATTTTTCAAAGATTGTGAATTCAATTGATTATTTTTGTGATGTTGGATTGTAAAAAGAAGAAGAAATTGTAGCACTTGAGATTTGAAATGAAAATTGCTACACAAGTGAAGTATAAAATCATAAAATTATATAATTACATTTGATTTGATGTAAACTGTTTAAATTGACAGGATAATAACAATCACCTTACAAACTTAACCAAATTAAATACTTAACAAAAAATAAATAAATTAAATGATAATACTTCAATTGAAAAATATAATTTGTATTAAGTACCGAATAAACTATAATAGGTTAACGAAGACTTAATCGAAAACTTTTTAAATTTAAAATTTAACTAAACTTAATTTTTACCACATTATATACTTAATTTAATTTAGTTTGATTGTTGATAAAAATATTTAAGTGAAGTTTCATATTTTTAAAATTATTAATAATACATCAATTTTTTTTACTAATAGTAAAATATGAAGAAATAATTATTGACGAGTTCAATTTATGCATAATATAGTTTAAAACCGATGCATGCCAGCGTTTTATAAAATTAATGATGTTAATCTAATAGTAAAGAAATTTGCACTATTACATTTTAAAAAATGGAGGTACTTGATTCAACCTTAATTTTTTTTATCGTAACTTTTTTAAAATGGTGCCACTTTTGAAGTTTTTATTATTACAGAAATAAAATTAAACAAAATAAATAAATTACTAGAAAGAGAAAAAGGAATCAAACCTTTTAATCCTCAAATTTTAAAAATAGTTACATATACTTTTTTTTTATAATATATGATAATAAAAAAAAAACTACTACTATAGAAAGGAATTATTTTCTTTAGTGTATATAACTTTTTTCAATTTTAAGTTTTAAATCACTGTATTTTTATATTAAAATAATTATTTTATTATTTTTATTACTATTAATTTAAATTTAATCATTTTTTAATCTAAAATAGTTAACTTATCATTTTAGTTTCTAAGTGATTATTACTAATTATTTTTATTACTATTTTAAATTTTAAATAATTATTTATTTAAATTTATCTATTTTTAAACTAAATTAATTATTAAAAAAAGGACGTGAATACGTATATGTTTCAACTAGTTTTTATAAATAACGATCAAATTTATAAATTTAAAAACCTAAATATTAAAACTAAATAAATTTGACTGAAGTATACAGTCTTAAATAAAAACTTATGTCCATTAACTATTTAGTAGTTTGGTAAGAGAAATTTTCCCTACTGATTCAAATTTTCACAATAAGATGCATATATTAATTAATTAATTATATATATATATATATATATATATATATATATATATATATATATGTTTGAGTTCGATCTTCTTGGAATGATTGAGTTAGATTAGTCAGAGGGGAAAGTTCATAATACTGGACAATTACATTTATACACAAAATAAAGTAATTAATTATATAAATAAAAATTAATGAATTAAAATTGATAAAAAATCATTAAATGTTAAATTCAATTACAACTGGAATTAATTATAGAAATAAATATGAGAGAAGTTGAGAAGACTCTATTATGAAACAGACAAGCTCTGAGACAACATACTTGTCCTTCGATTCATGTGTTGAACAACGACGAAGCAATCAAGCTCCGAGTTAACCCAAATCCCCAACTCGGAATTCTCCGAAAGATTCACCTCTCTGTGTCTCCCTTGAACCGCTAATCTTCTTGCTCTTGGTGAGTTCAGTACCAATTCCTCAACGATTCGTGGGACTGTCACAAAAGGGTTGATGCTGTGACTTTTCTTGTTATTGTTTCGCTTTCCTTTCGTTTTCGCTCAGTGTCCTCGCGCATTCAATTCTGCTGTGCGGTCACTTTATCATCTCACTTCCACCTAACAACTTTTATCCCTCTCTCTCAGAGATACACTCACACACGCACACTCTATCTTTCTCTTTTGCTTTGCTTTGAGTTCAAGTGCAGTGCTTCGCTGCATTGAGTTGCTTTTCAGATTGCTATTGCTGGTTTTGTCTTTTCTATTTTTACAAATTTTGGGCTTTATGGTTGCCCTTTGAAGTTGGGTTGACTTGGGGTGGTGGGGTTGGCTTCGATTTTCTGTTGTTGGTCCTTTGCTGGTGTTGATTAATTGTTGTTGTTGTTGGTTTTGAGGGTCAATAGTTGGGGTGTTTGTTTGGATTTGATTTGGATTGTGGGGTTATGACTTATTGGAATGTGATTTGTGTCTAAGGTGTGATCTTGGTGTTTCAGATATTTATGTAGGGGACTGTGTGTGAGGGTTCTGAAGGGTTGCTCCCGAGAATGGCTGACATAGCGGGTCTGGCTGAGGCTGCAGGGGCAAGATTTAGCTCATTGGAGCTTATTGGGCAGGGGTCATTCGGCGACGTGTATAAAGGGTAGGTGTATGATTTTGATATTGGAGCTCATTGTAATGTGCCTTGAGAAAATGGATTGCCTTTCATGTTGTGCTCAAGGGAATATTCATAACAATTTTTTCTTTTGATACAAATCTTATGCTCTATACTTCTTCTTTCTCATTTTGATAGTGAAGGATAACAGAATGTATTGTGTTGACATCTGAAATTTGATGTTAGGGTAGATAAAGGGTTTATTATGGATAAAGGGCCCTCTTTATTACGGATAAAGAGTTAAGTAGGTAAAACCTTACTATGACTGTTGTATCACTCCTTATTGGTATTTGAATTTTATGAATGTCCTACTTATTCTGAGTTGTATTCTTCAGACTATGGAAAACGAGGCATAAATATTGAATGACTTAACATTTAGACGTGAATGATGCATAAACTACCGTAGATCTCTTTCAACTGCTAAATATTTGGTTGGTTAGATAATTCTAATGCATAAACTACACGTCTTCATATGACTGTGTAGGCTAATTATTTCAAAGTTTTGAAATTGAAGCATATCTTTCTCGTATGTTAACTTAGAGAGAGTTTTGTTTCTTAAATTACATATACTATTTTTTGGTAAGTTATTTAAATAGAGTGTTATGAAAAGAAAATTTAGATAGGGTGTTTCATGCAGCATTAATTGAGTTTAGTTTTTTCTAAGGACAAGTCTAATTCGTATATCTGCTGCTTAAAAGCAGGGTATGACTAATTGGAAGGTATATTTGGAAAATTGTTATAAATGTCATTTTGAAGGATGTAGCAATAAAGGTATATTTGTATAATTTGATGTGATAAGTTATGTCTATAGGAAAGCTAAAGTAGTACACATACAAATTGTTATTTGTAAATTATTGCTGCTTTATTGCTCTCCAGTAACTTTTATTAACAAAACCTAAAGCCAATGTGTGGATGATGAAGAGTTGTTTCTCTTTTTGTTGGTCTTCCTCTTTTCCTAGGTTTGACAAGGAGCTAAACAAGGAAGTTGCTATCAAAATGATTGATTTGGAAGAATCGTAAGTATATTATTTTCTAGAATGTTCAAATTCAAAGAACTGCGGGACTGGTTGTATTTATTTGATACCTGAACTGATTATAATAATAGGCATCTAAAGGTACCTTAAAACATCTTCCTGTAAATTATCTCAAATTGTTTGCTTATTATAATTATGAAATAAAACTCAAATACTGCACTGGAAAAATAATACTGTCTCCTTGTCTTAATATATTCTTTGTAAAAGAAGTAAGAAATCTTAAAAGCTGAATCCATCTATATCTATTTCATTTAATTTCACTCAATTTTGGTACACGTTTAGGAACATTATTAGATGAGTTTTCTCCACGGTCTCATGTTTGATATCACTGATTGAATTTGTGGTCTGAAGGACTGCAAAAATGTGTTTTCTATTCCAGTTATGTGGGTGATGGATAATTGCTTATAGGATTAGAGTCACATAATTTGTCTATGGCCCCTTTTTTCATACTTTATCTGGTCTCCCTCAGTGTTATATAAAATCAGTTATGGTGGTGTCATGGTGGAAATCGAGGCCAAAGTTATAGCTTGCCACCACAACATGGCGATGTGAGTTTTCCATGGCAGCCCATTGAGAGAGCTCATGTTGCAATGATCTTTCAAAACAACTAAGTTCCCCTTAAAATGTAATATAGATGTTAACCTAGGTCAAATCCCCAAAGACACTCTCAAGATATGTCTATTGCATAATTTTCTTCTCTAAACAAATTAAGAAGTGAAGTGGGAATTTTTGTTAAAAGAATGAATATCAGAATTAAAAAAAACTGGATTAACAAAGATTGACAGCTTTGGATGAAACCCAAGAAAATGGAAATTAAATCGACAACTAACAAGAATCAATCACAAATTGAATCATTAAAGCAAAAACTGGAAATCTGAAACTAAAAACTGAATTAACTGTAAATGACTATCTAAAACCCAAAAATAGAAACTGGAATCTGATATTGAAACTCAAAACAGAAATCAGAAATTGAAAATTAAAAGAACTAAGCACAAGAAATCATAATTAACAATTGAAAACAAAAACAGAAGTAACAACAAGAATGAAACATATTGGACAGTCTATTTTAGAATACAAAATCTAATCATCTAATCTATAGAAACTAAGTGTCTAGTAGCATAAATGTAAATGGATTTCAATTCAAGAATTGTAAAAACACAAATTAAATTTAGAAACAGTTACAGAAATGTAAATAGGTTTCATTTCAAGGACTATCAAAGCACAAACTAGGACTGCTTCCATCAAATTTTGACTTAATCTTGAATGCAAGACTATCAAACAATCGTCTGGTTATCCTGGTTACAATGAAAGTACAATTCAATTGAATTATACATAGACATACAATTCTTGATCAAGAACTGCAGTCTTTAAAAGCCAAAATAAGAAGGCAAAATTGAAACAAGCCAATCGGTCTACACAGTCCATAGTTTGATATTTTTCAATTCCGTCTATGAAACTTAGAACAATTTGTGAAGACAGAAAGTTGAAAGATGCAAGGAATATAAAAGACATAAGAATGGAAAGATAGAATGCTTTGGAGAATGAGAAAGGGAAACAAACTATGGAAAAGAGTCTAACTCTTTGATACAACATCTGGTCTTCATGTTCTAACTGAAACAACTCTCTAACTACCTCTAAAGGCCTTTGAACTTGTTTCGACTTATCATTCTTCTGTCGTTCTGACTAACTCCAGTCTGTATACAATGTTCTGAATGAAGGAAAACCAATGGGCCCGAAGTTGAATTGATTTGGGCTCTTTACAAAGTCGACGAAAACAAGAAATCCTATACACAATAAAACTTTTGACATATCATCTTCTAGTCTTTTCTGATAGCTCCGGACTCTAAATGTTGCGTTCAGTACCAAATTAAAGCCCTGGAAATAAGGAATCTAATGCAAAATGAATCGGTCAAAAAGATCTTCTACATAAAAAAAGACATCAACAAAACAATAGATGACTGTTATAGTAGACGAGTACAAAAATACAGTAAAAAAATACAGAACATAGCTAGTATTTAGAAAAACTCCTATCTATTTTAGAAAATATAAATACATGTTAAAAGCCAGAAATAAGGATAGAAGAAACATTTAGAAGGTGTAGACTATAACTATGAGTACAAAATATGAATCATTACCCATCTTGACTACTTTGGGTGTCAAGGAATGGCATCGCGGAACATTTATGGGAGAAGTTGTGGAGTGGCAATGTAATGCCCATGTTAAACAGAGTTATAGTGCAACACCCATGCGAAATGACAAAGTGGTAGCACAATGCCCATGCACTAAAACCCTAATGTTCTCTCTTTCCTTATCGTGAAACTTGTCAACCTATTTAGTGAAGCTTATTATACCAAGTTTTTCTTTTTTTCTTTAAAAAAAAGGAGTTGGGCCATACAACCTAGCCCAAACCTAACATTAAAATGTAATATTGACCTAGCATCGTACACACATTACAACAATCTCCTTTATGATTGCACAATGCAATTAGTGTTGTCGCCATGGTTGATGCCAGTTCCCAAAGATTAGAGTGAATCAAGTTAAATAAGAAATTACTCTTTTCACCTGAGATGGGATAAGATGCACAATAATGCTTTGACAGTTGACAATTATGATATGTAAAAGACTCTTTGTCGTCATTGGGAATTTGCCCCCATATCTATGATATTACTTGTTGGCTTATGACCTTTGTTTTATTTTGGTCTTTGGATTCCAAAAAACACAACCTACTTTGCTCCTTACCAATTAAAACCATCTTGAAATACAAAATAAGAAGACAAAAATGTTAAACAATTTCAAATCTTTTGCAAGCTTTTGTATAAAGATAAGATTATTGGTCAATTGTAAGACATATAGAACATCTTCTAATACAATTGATGATTCTAAAGTTATATTCCATAATCCACATACGAGTACACTATCACCACTTACAACTATAGTGAATTTTTCATTGCTCATTTTGACATACAAATTGAAGAGCTTAGGAAAATGAGTTATTTGATCAATTGCTCTTAAATCAAAAATCCAAAGAACTAGAGGCAAAGGGCCAATGGTATTGAATCTACTTTTACCTTTTATGTGTAGGGTATACAATTCGAAAGGCTTAGTCATTGATTTAATTATTGTTTTCAAATGATCAAGTTATTCTCTTAAAGCTTTCAAAACAAGCACTGAAAAACAAACACAAAACAAAGGGATAATAAAGATTCAAACCTTACCGCTTTGATTCATAACAAAAGAAATCAGTTTGGCAAGAGAACCAAATCAAAGTCAAATGAGATGTCACCACCCGTTGAAATGGGCTCAAGAGGTCATGAAGACCTTGTCTATAGCAAGCAGGTGAGTGGAACACACCTTTTTGGTCCACCGCTAACCTCAAAGACTATGGGGAACAAAAGTAACCACTATTAATGAGGCAACAAAAATAAGGCTCTCCAAAGATCAATAGCACTGATATTAATTTGAACTATGTAAGAAAATAAAGAATTATTTTATTGTTAACAATCAGACCAATTACATTCTTATCATCTTTATTTGTAATAATGAAAACCATTAAAACGAGGATAAAAATATGATGAAATGAATACAAGAGTTTGAAGATATTTTTTCTAAATTACTATGAAGAAATTGAAAATATTTTTATCCTAATAATATATGCTTCCACATAGGAGTTCTTGGATGTTTTTAAGGTTGTTTTCGGTTTGGTTATGGCTTGGCCTTGGCTAGGGAATGTGTAGGGTTAGCCTAGGTTTGTTTAAGGGATTCATGGTGAGGTTAGGTTGGTTCTTGATGAAGTTCTTGGAGAGAACTTCAACAAGGGTTGGTAGAAGCTAGGTATTGACAAGAATTAGGTTCTTGGTTTCTTTGATTGGTGATTTTGGAGTTCTTTGGCTTGGGTTATGTTGTGGATGGTGGTGGGGGTTCTAATGGTAACATTTCTTGTGAATTATGGACAATTTTTTGGAGGCCTGAAGGGAGATGGGTAAGATTCAAGGAACCATGGTGTTGCTTATTTGTTTCTTGCATAATTTAGCTTGGGCTTTTTGGCAGAGTGATGTTTTTGTAATTTGGTAGGTTCTTGGCTAGCTTAGGAAGTGGAACAAGGGAGAGGATGAAAAAATAGAAAGAACACAAGATAATAGAAGCAAGAATGGAAAGAATGGACAAGAATAGATTCAACAATATGGATGGGGAAGAAGGATCTTACCTTTGACCACTTACACCACCCAAGAAGAGTGGGAAAGACCATTCAACTCTTGGCACACTCTTTTGGATGCTTTAAGAAAGGCAAAGAGGATGAGAGATTACTTAGGAAAACTCCACTTAGATAACTCACTACACAAGAACACACAAAAGGCTAATAAAACTTTCTAATGTATATTCCATTCAGAGGTGTTTTTTCACATGCTCATATGAGTTTCTTTTTATAAGGTCTTGGTTATTAGCATCAAACCCTATTTATAGATGTTCCTGCGGAAACAATAACAGAATATTAGGAAACACAAATCATATCTTACCTCAATCATTGACTTCTCGGACTGGTTTCTCCTTGACTTTGATGCGGCTTCTCCTAATGTTGGCGGTCTGGATCCTCAAGGGGTTACCTGCGGAAAGAACTCCAACGATCAAGTCAGCAAGGGCTCTCAAAAGTCAAATCTCAAATTAGTGAATTAATGAAAGTGTACCTCTTAATTGTTGGGGTCCACGTGTATTTATAGAGTCATTAATTGTGTCTGCCTTTTCTCATGGGCTGGGCCCCCTTTTAATTATGTTGGGCCAATATTTAGATTCTAGATGGGCCTGGGCTAAGCCCTAGTCCTGTGTCTCTATGGGAAGACAATAGGAGCTTCGCTTGTAATTCCCTAAGTTTTGGAGTTAGCGGCTCTCCATTATACACTATACTTTATAGTAGGCGGCTTGGGCCGTCACGTGTGCTATTTTATTCGGTTGACCATCCGTCTACTCCTTCTATAACACGACTATATGTAGGCGGTTTAGACCTGGTAGTTGTTTGAATTTGTCTAGGTATAGTACAATAGAGGTGGGACTTGAATTCCTACCTAAGGTGTTAGCTCACATTCTTATTCCAATTCTAACCCAATATAAATTATTCTAGGTATTACTAACTTTTGTCTCTTTTCAAACTATTTTTGTTACAAGGTAGGCTAAGAAAACTTGCTAATGTTGTATATTCTGCTCAAAGGTGTTTTTTACATGCTTATACGAGTTTCTTTTTATAAGGTCTTGGTTATTAGCATCGAACCCTATTTATATATGTGGGACTTGAATTCTTACCTAAGGTATTAGGTCACCTTCTTATTCCTATTCTAACCTAATATAAATTATTCTAAGTATTACTAACCTGCCTCTTTTTACAATGTAGGCTTTCTTCTCTATTGTTTTCTCATCTATACCTTTTAACCTATCTTTTTGAGAATTCTCTTTTTCTTTACCTTGACCACATCATCCTATGGGATACTGTTAGAGATATCGCGTTAATTAGGGAAACATAAGCGTCGGTTGTTTATTAGGAAAAATAGACATGTTTGATATTGGTAGATATTGTTGACATTGTTTATTACAATATCTTCTATTTACCATATTTATGTTTGGTTACCATATATACTTGTATCACTTTTTATTATAAATACATTCACCCTATGAGTAATTTAGACACAAGGGAGATTAACCCTATACAGTTTTTCTCAATATTCAACACCTATGGGATACAAACACACCTATGACCATTGAAAAAATATTGCTTGCATTTTGTAGGGAAGTAGAACACATGGTAGTGAACCATGTTGACTTGTCATATTTGTTAAGTAAACTTATATTTTGTCTCTCAATCGAATATTGCCATTCTTGTCTACATTGTATTGCCTTGTTGATCTCAAAATTCTAATGCAATTATTGCCTAGTGTGACTTTATAACTTTTTTTGTTTTTGTTTTTCACTCTCTGTAGAGAGGATGAAATAGAGGACATTCAGAAGGTACTCATAGAATCTTACATATTACTACTACTTTACAATGTGCATCTTTTACCAACTATTTGATGTTCTTTGTTCAATAATTTCCATTTTTTTTTCAGGAAATTTCTGTTCTGTCACAATGTAGATCAGCGTACATTACTGAGTATTATGGTTCCTTTCTTAATCAAACTAAACTTTGGATAATAATGGAATACATGGCTGGAGGCTCTGTTGCTGATCTAGTAGGTTACTTCTATTGACATGCTTCTATATGTTTGCTGCTTGGAAATTATGTTGATCTACTTTAGAAGTTACCTTAATTAATAGAACATCCCCTGCATGTCTTTGAATATTTTCATGTGTTGCATTCCTAAAGCACAATTGTTGAGTAGAAAGTGTGGTTGCATATATATTCATATTAACATGGTTAGTGAGTCAACTCCTAAATTTTCACTACTAGTGTATGTTCCTACACCGACAAATGGGCTAATGTTTTGGAGTAAGTTCAAACTTGTGTAAAGTTAGGTCTTTATTTTGGATTAATTTCACGGTTTTCACTCCTTTTCACATGTTCCATATATGTGTGGGACGACACTGTACCTTCCTGCTCTTTGTGTGCAGCTTCTACATATTATAATGTCATCCACATAAATTGGTAAATAAACTATACAGTTTTGATGACAGTAGATTAATGCTAAAGTAAGGTGGTCTTGAGTCTCTCTAACTAGGGATAAGGAGCTTGTTTGAGATTGTAAATGGCTTTGTGAAGCTAGCAAACCAGGGAAGCATCTTTGGCTGGCTTTGATTTCCGGTTGTTGAGACATGTCAACCGTCAATGCTCGTGCATTGACCACCTTCCAAGTCTCGTTCTTTTGCAATGATTCCATCTCTTCATGTATGATCAGAATCTAATTGTTGCCCTAAGAACAAACAAATGCCTTATGCAGCATAATTGTCCATCAAAACATTACCACCTTCCAACCTTTCAAAGTGGTAAACTAGTTTCTTAAGGACTCATGTGAAAGGAGCACCCAAAATCCAGGACCATGACCCACCTATTAGACAATTGTTGTCTTGAGGCAATGTTCAATACTTGATTATCATTAGGTGACTCCACCTTCTGAACGATTGTTGTCACTTGATCCTATTCTCCAATGTTGAACAATCCTTCTAATGCCTTGACTACTTGCAATATCTACATACATCTTTCGGATCAACCTTAAACTTTTTTTATTTGTTGACCTTTTCTTTCTTGAAGACCACCATGCATCTTAACACTCTTGAATCCTTTTGCTATGAAATTCTCTTGTATATAGATTGGACTTAACCTCTTCAAGTGTAATGCAATCCTCTACTCTCAACGAACTCACCAAGTTCTCGTAGGACAATGGGAAGAAGCCAACAAAATCATTCTGGTGTCTTCATGTTTTATCTTGATGTCTATGTCTTGGTGCCCCATCAAGTTAGAATTAAGTTCATCAAGATGAGCCTTGAGTGGCATACCCTCCTTCATGCAACACCCAAAAACCTCCTCTTCAACCGAAGCCTTTTGCAAATGGACTTTAGCATGAATAACTTCTCTAACGTCATCACAATGATTATGAGATCTTCTCCTTTGCAACCTCATAAGTATCCTCATCTGACTACGACAAACATCATCAAATAAGCCTTTTCCTCCATCTCTTTGGGACCTATCTATTCATTTGTGATGTGGTTCTAGAAAGCAGTGCTCACAACCCTTGCTCCTAGAACAAGGCTCTCATCTTAATTCTCCAAAGGTTGAAACTGTTCTTCCCATTGACATTATTGATCTTGGATGTGATACACATCTTCTTGCAAGACCTTTTTACTAATGTGCAATGAGACTGAAAAGTAGCTCTAATACTAGTTTGTTGTGCGCCTAGAGCTGAAATGAGCTCAAAGAACGACAAAAGAAACAATGCTATATTGATTTCTAATCATCCCAACTGGAGATCTAGAATAAAGAATGCACAAAAGCATAATAAAATTGACTAATCGTCTCATTTATTATCTTAATAACCGTTACAATACAATAATTTATTGTGTATTGTACAATGAATACATGTATAGGGCTACAAAATGGTTATATGTTGGTAAGAAGTACACAACAACAACTAACTAGCATAACATAACATGTAGAATAGACTGCTTGTTCACTAGACGACATAACATGAGTCATCAGACAACCTTACTATTGATGACATAGAAGTCCCTATTATGAGATAACATCTACGATCACTGAACACTATATCCTATAAATTGCTTGTTCAATATAACAAGTTTTTACTCTCTTTAAAACAAATACTAAGATACAAAGTGTATGGCTAGAAAAGCTTAAGAAAGATAAAAGATGTAGTAGTTGATGATGATGTTGTTTGTCTTCATTATGTGTTTATAGTTGCTCAAAGTTTGACTGTTTTGAGCAATCTTCCATTGATGATATCATTGTTATTCTGATATTGTTCTTCAGTCTTGTTACTTGATTTAACTTGATTAAACATACTTGTATATTCTTATAGAAGGTCTTTCCTTTTTGTATCGATGCTATATAAAATTGGAAACATTCTGCAATGCATAATATCATAATATATTTATAATCCTTTTTGGCATTGTGTGGTAAGCATTCTCATTTGATCGGTATAAATTCTTTCTATATTTTAGGTAGAGTCGTTGCAAATAATCATTTAGATATTATCAACTAAAATATAGAAGCTTTCTTTATTACCAACACTATAAACGTTGGGTTGTCTAAATGTTTACAACATTTAGAAGGTTTTGTTATTCGACAAGGATTTATTTCTTTCTTTTTACCATATATATAACAATGTCAATGGAAATAATCAATTCAATGTTTAATTATATTTATTATTATCGAAATTTCTTAACACAGAGGGTCGTCTAATGCTCCTAAACAATATTAGATATTCAGGTCTTAACCGAGAATGATAGTGCCATGTAGCTTGTATTGGAGTAACTAGTGGAGGAGGCAGAGGAAGCCATGGGAAAGGATGGGAGGATTAACATGCTCTTGATACCGTATTGCATAATAGAAAAAGATAAATGATTTAAGATAAAATGTACAAAAGACGGTGAAACTCCGGCGCAATGAGTATATGTATACAGGAGCATAGCATCATCACTAACCTACAGCTCTCAGTTTTACCCAACTAACAAACTACTAAGCAACATTGCTACATTGCTGGGTATTTGGGATTGTGTTGCTACATTCCACGTGTGTTGCTACATTCCACGTCATCTCAGAATATTATTCAAAGTCTTTATTTATTTTATTTTCCTTCTCTTAAACACTCTAATCCCAACTTTTTTTTCATTTTTATTCTTTGTATATTTTTCTTGCTAATTACCAAAATGCTATATGGTGCTTTTGCAGCTGCAATCAGGTCCCCCACTTGATGAAATGTCAATTGCTTGCATTCTACGTGATTTACTTCATGCCATTGATTACCTACATACTGAAGGAAAAATTCATAGAGACATTAAAGGTATCAGCAGTGATTCTTTCCTTTTTTTGTACCGTACTTTGAATCTACTTTTCCTCTTCCATATTTGTAAATTTTATAATCTTGGACTTCACTTTTTTATTAGCTCTATAATTCAAAGAATTTGATGTCAATTTTGCAGCTGCAAACATTTTATTAACTGAGAATGGTGATGTAAAGGTATGTCTTATTCTGGAGGCTATAATTTACAAGTTCTTTTAAGACAGAATGATTTACTGAATAAAAGATAAAATAATTAGAAGTGTGGGCTAACATGCATTTGAATATGAATTTCTGTGTTTTTGTGACTTTGTTACAGGTTGCTGATTTTGGAGTTTCTGCACAGTTAACAAGAACCATATCAAGGAGAAAGGTAAAATTTAATTAATGTTTTATTCAGTGGAAATTTTTTGACTGGGTAGGCTAACTGTTTGATAACTGCAGACCTTTGTAGGAACACCATTTTGGATGGCACCCGAGGTTATTCAAAATTCAGAAGGATATAATGAAAAGGTTACCTTATAGTTATTACAAAAATAATTTATTGTATTTTCTGAGTCCAACCTATCATAGTTCTTTTTATTCTCTTTTCTGTTCCGTTTTTGTTTTTATCCCAGAAAAAACATCACTCTGTATCTTGTTTTTACAGGCAGATATCTGGTCTTTGGGGATTACTGCAATAGAGATGGCAAAAGGGGAGCCTCCACTTGCAGATCTTCATCCAATGAGAGTGCTTTTCATCATACCACGAGAGAATCCACCACAAGTTCTGTGCTTTGTTATATCAAATTAATTGGTCCTTCAAGTTGCTAAGTATTTTTAGTTCACGAAGTTTTCCTAATGGAGATGATTTTCTCCGGTTAAGAGTTAACATTTAATGATATTTTTGTGCAGCTAGATGAACACTTTTCTCGCTATATGAAAGAATTTGTTTCATTGTGCTTGAAGAAGGTTCCTGCTGAGGCAAGTGTCTATGTTTTACTTGATCTCATTTTCAATATTTACCTTTTTTGCTTGTACGCTAGATTAGTGTATATGTATTCTTAACCAAATTGCTGTTTCATTTTCTTTCTTTTTATGTTGTTAAGATTTTGGTTTTGTGTAAGATTTTTTTTTTTTGTGAGAAAACAATTTTTTTGTTTTCCTTAAGAACTGGGCTTTAAGCTTAACAATCTACCAATACCAAACCAGCTTACAAGTTGATGTTTGCACACACTTATATACTATAATTTTGTTTCATCTCTAGTTGATGTGAGATTTCTAACATACCATCCTCATATATATCTCAAGTGTGAGATACTTATGGGTAGTTCAATAGCGTCTTAATAGCGGGTAGCATGATAAGCCTAACAAACAACAAATCTCACTAGGATAGACTTTTTAAATGACTCGGATACCATCTTAAGAAGTGAACTTTCACCAATTCAACCCTAGAAAAGCAACTGATAAAGGGAGGTTTCCATCTACTTATATATTATATATTTGCCTTATTTTTAGTCAATGTGGCATCTCCAACACATGTCGAGGCGAGTACATCTTGAGTGAGACTAGATATTTGTGGGTGGTCTGATAGCGACCTGATAATGAGTGACATGTTAAACCTAACAAACAACAAATTTTGCTAAAATTGGCTTTTTAAATGACTTTAATAACATATTAAGAAGGTGGCTTTAAACTTAACTCTACAAAACTGACCTATAAAGTGAGGTTTGCATCCCACTTATATACTATAAATTTATCTTATCTCTAGTTGATGTAAGATCTCTAAAAATTTTATAATGCTTAATATGATTGTTTAAGGCATTTATTTGAAAGAGGTGTGATAACAAAGAATTATTTTATTGATAGCAATCACACCAATTACAACACTCCTCCAGATGTTGGTAAACGTATACTAGTCATTCCCAACTTGTTTACAAAATCCTAGAATCTGTCTTGAGGAACTCCTCTAGTGAAAATGTCTATTATATGATGTCCTGTAGGAACAATGATTGCAACTGTTGAGAATAAAGAAAATAGGGATTGAGATTAATCTCCCTTGGGTATAAACCACACATAGGGTAATCTATTTATAATAGAGAGAGGTACAAGTAAAAAGAGTAACTGAAAATAAAAAGATTAAATAGAAGATGTTGTTTGATATTGTGGTTATCAATATCTAACAATATCTTAATAATATCAAACAATATCTAACACTCCCCCTCAAGCTGGAGCATACAAATCGTATGTGCCAAGCTTGTTACAAATATAATCAATTCTAGGCCCCCGTAAAGACTTAGTAAATATATCTGCTAACTGATCACTTGAGTTAACAAACTCAGTCTTGATGTCTCCAGACATAACCTTTTCCCGAATGAAATGACAATCAATCTCAATGTGTTTGGTCCTCTCATGAAAGACATGATTAGAGCTAATATGAAGAGCAGTCTGATTGTCACACACAAGTGTCATTTGAGTAACATCTCCAAATTGTAACTCTTGAAGCAATTGCTTGAGCCAAACAAGTTCACAGGCAGCTGAGGCCATAGCTCTATATTCTGCTACTGCACTGGATCTTGCTACAACACTTTGTTTCTTACTTTTCCACGAGATCAAGTTACCACCAATGGAGACACACTACCCAGATGTAGATCTTCTATCAGAAGGAGATTATGTCCAATCAGCATCTGAATAGCAAACAACTCTTGTATGGTTATTAGAACCATATAACAATCCTTTTCCAGGGAATCTTTTAATATACTTCAAGATACGAATGACTGCATTCCAATGATCTTCACATGGGGAATTAAGAAATTGGATTACCACACTGACTGCAAAGGAAATGTCAGGACGAGTAACAGTAAGATAATTTAATTTTCCAACTAATCTTCTATACTGTTCAGGATCAGATATACGCTCCCCCTGATTTGGTAGAAGTTTAGTATTGGGATTCATGGGTGTATCAACAGACTTTGAACTCACCAACCCAGTTTCCTCCAGAATATCCATGGCATACTTTCTTTGAGATATAACCATACCATCATTGGACTGTGCCACCTCAATACCCAAGAAATATCTGAGTTTGCCAAGATCTTTTGTCTGAAAATGGTGACAGATATGTTGTTTCAACTGAGAGATGCCATGATTGTTACTCCCTGTAAGAACGATGTCATCAACATATACTATCAAGTAAACACATTCAGCACTCGAGTGTTGGTAAAAGATAGAATGATCTGCTTCACAACAAGTCATACCAAATTGCTGAACAACATTGCTAAACTTTCCAAACCAGACCCTAGGAGATTGTTTTATGCCATATAGTGATTTGCGAAGACGACATACCATCCCAGAAGACTCCCCCTGAGTAACAAACCCAGGAGGTTGCTCCATATAGATTTCTTCTTGCAAATCACCATTGAGGAAAGCATTTTTAACATCCAGTTGATAAAGAGGCCATTGCTGAAGAGCAGCTATTGCGATAAATAAACGAACAAAAGCCATCTTTGCCACGGGGGAAAAAATATCGCCATAATCCAACCCAAAAATTTGAGTATAACCTTTGGCCACAAGACGAGCTTTGAGGCGATCAATAGTACCATCAGGTCCAACTTTGATAGCAAACACCCATCTGCAACCAACAACAGATTTCCCAGACGGTAACGGGACTAGATCCCAAGTTCCACTATTATGAAGAGCACTTAGTTCATCTGTCATGGCCTAACGCTAACCAGGATGGGCTAAAGCTTCACGAACAGTTTTTGGAATGGTCACAGAAGAAAGAGAGGAAAGACATGTATAAAAAGGTAATGACAAGCGATGATAACTCAAAGTAATATAATGGGGAGAGGGATTACGGGTAGAACGCATACCTTTTCGGAGGGCAATGGGAAGGTCAGACTCAGGTGTCAGAGCCAGAGGAGACAGAGCAGTTGACACTTGAGTGGAGTCACATGGTGGTAGTTGTGATCGGTTTCGGCAACTATAAACCTGAAGAGGTGGTGGAGAAGCGGACTGTGGAGCAGGAACCGATGGTGAAGAAAACACAATAAGAGGGTCACAAACAAGAGGAACATTAAAGGTATTAGAAGAGTTGTCAAGTCTAGATGGAGTTAGAGGTGAAGTTTGACTCTTAAAATAAAGGGAGAACTCATCAAAGGTGGCATCTGCAGACACAAAATAACGGTTAAGAAAAGGAGAAAAACATTTGTACCCTTTTTGTGATCTTGTAAACCCTAAGAAAACACACTTATGTGATCTAGGAGAAAGCTTGTCAAGACCAGGACTGAAATTATGAACAAAACATGTAGACCCGAAAACTCTTAGAGGTAAGGGATGA
>Ga0214542_1003659_pt1 | contig 31122 bp, 10 predicted proteins | sample CNSS1metaG_FD_160096 | JGI IMG/M metagenome (GOLD analysis project Ga0214542, IMG submission 160096) | Root nodule microbial communities from cowpea collected in UCLA plant growth center, Los Angeles, California, USA - CNSS1 | ecosystem: Host-associated > Plants > Roots > Nodule | place: USA...
TTTTTTTGACTCACTTTTAACCCACCACTTCAATCACCATTAGATCATCACATCACATCACTAAAAAGAATAAAAAAAGATGATCTAATGGTGATTAAAGCAATGGGTTAAAAGTGGGTCAAAAAAAAGTGGGTTAAAATATCATTTTCCTTTTTTTTTCTTGGGTCTTCCTGGTAAGATCCTCTTATGTGGTGGATGGACGTCAGGATAGGGAGTTCTTTCCCATAAGACTTCACCATTGACTGAAAAGATGATGGATTGATTTATTTCTTCGTAGATGGATCTCCTGAATCAGCTTGGTATGAAGTCCTCAACATTGACATTGATGAAATTCATTGCTGCAATAGCATGGCAGCAATGGATATTCATCATTCCTTACCAAAACCCTAGCTCATTTATTTATCCCCAAATATCTAATTATCACAGCTGTACAATACACGTAACACACCCTAATACAAACCGTGCCACCTGTACAGTTATCCGTTAATGATTTAAACGGTGTTACATAAAAGGACCAAATAAAACACAAATTGTGAAAGTGAGAACTATTTTAAACATTCTGTAAAAATGAGGACCATTGTAAACATTCTGTCAAAATGAAAACTATTCGCAACAAACACTACGAAAATGAAGACCAAAAAGGTATTTAAGCCTAAAAAAATTTTATCAATACTTTAGCTAGAATTGACTTTTTCTTTATTTGCAAAATTTGAATCCAAAACAATAACTGACCAAACTTCTTTTTCACAAAATTTCAAATTTCTTCTTCCTCATGTCTTACGAGGAATACGATACATCTGATATTATGACTATTTAATGCGTTTATTACAAAAATTTTTACCTTAGAGTTTTTAAAAAAAAATTGTTCTGGGCATGAAAAAAATTATGCTAGTGATTTTTTATAATAAACAAAATAAATACATCAGTAATACATGACTCATTAACTTTGTTATTTTATTGATTATTATTTATTCTATTCAACTATGAAGATTTTAAGTTAAATTATTTAATGAGTTTTTTTTCCTTTTTCTTTAAAGTGTTATTTTCACTATTTATCCCTTTTTAATACTATCTAAACATCTTAATTTTTTATATTTTAAATCTACATTATAATTTGAATGGATCTCACCGAAATCATATATTGTCGTAATTATTAAAAAATAATTCGTTTCGCCAATAGGCATAATTATCTAGATTTATATACTTATCTCTTAAAATGACTTTAAACTTTTAAGATTGGCAACGGATTTCTTTTATGATCATCTTATATTTAACATGATTAAATATATCAATCGTAAGCGGATGCCGAATAATTTCTATCTTTTTTCAGTAAAAGATTAATTACGCAAATTCTTATAAAAAAATTTATATTAAAAATTTAAGTATGAGTGTAAGTCTCACATTAAGTAAAAATAAAAAAAAAATTATATAAGGATGAAAACTCATAAATTTATTGTCTTTTAAGATCTTGTGTTGAAGTAGAATCAATATCTCATGTAATTAAACTCAGATAGTATTGGTATTGTGTTTCTCAAGTAAAACTTCTTCTATAAACATATCCGTTTATTATACTAAATAAAAGTTCGCTTAATCGTAATCATGATCAATGATATAGCTTAATGTTCAATGAAGGAGATATTAACCATCAAGTTTTTATAATTTTCATGTATTTAAATTAGTATATAAACAAAAACATATATTTTAACTTTACTATATTTCATATATTTAATGCTCCCAAATGTTTTTATACCTATAAAAAAAAAAAATATTGTTCAGCGTGATAATGATATAAAATGACGTTGCAACCTTTGTTTGTAGGGTTGGTGTTGAATTTAAAGCGAAATTGTGGAACACATAAATGATCACCCTTCTATTGGGTGCACTCATCCTCAGCGTACTCATTAAATCAAAACTGCTGAATAAAAATCCAACGACTTGCCTTCAAAACATTAACAGCCACTGCATTAAATTTGGATGCACCAATTCAAATCGCTACGTGTACCGACACTGAATACTTTGGGAGGAAACAGATTAAAAAAATGTTGGTAAATAAAAGCAAATTAATAAGCACGAATAATAAAAATATTTTATACATATATTTTTTATTATTTTCAATTTATCACTTCAATCGTTATTAAATCATCAAACCACTAAAAATAATTAAAATAAATAATTTTAAAATAATTAAAATAATAAATTAAAAATAAATAAAAATATGATTAAGTATATTAGAATTATGTCATTTGACGGGACAGAGTAACAAGAGTGTTGTTATATGATTCGGCTACAGCCCTGGAAAAAGTTATGATCCTGATAGATGAGGTTGAGGTGATAGTGTAAAATTAGCACCAGCCGATTTGATGTTTTCGATTGCCCTTTTCTGAAAACAAAGACTATTTATAATGAATTTCAATAAAATGTTAAAAATATATTTACGTTTAATTTCATCCGGCATTATTTCAAAATGTATGAAATAATAAGTTTTATATTGAAAGATAGTTTTTAGTAAAAGAAACTCTTAACAATCCTTTACTTTTACATGACATATAAGATGGTATAAGAAATTTTGTACATCTTAATTATTGATTAAATCTTTACATTATTGATATTTAGAGGGATGTATATACAATAATGTTGTTTGAAGTTTTAATTTAGCTTAGAGCATTATGCATATAAAAAATTGTTTATTCTGATAAAGCTTTTGGCAGAGGCAGGACCCATTCTCTAGATTACACTGGATTCTGCGTCGTACGTTTTCTTACACCATTTTTGTCTTCCAAACTAAGTTTGCACTACATGTCAGTGTGTGCAGTGCAGCAAGTATAAATAATGATGCTATCATCATTCATACTTGCTTCCCATAATTTATTTCTCATTTTACCCAATGCCTTATGTCTCATTTAATTCTGAATTATTATACTTTATCACGTGATAATTTAATGCTAATAATCTCTTATTATTAGTTATTCAAACACATTTTCACTTGGAAACTTAACTTTTACAGCTTCTATTCGGTATTTGTTTTCATTATTCCAAGTTGTTTATGAACAACTTTTACGGTCTTTTGGCAATTATGCAATGAAAATTTATGTTGCCTCAGTGGCTATAGCAAAGTTAATAAATAATAGGGTAAAATATGTTTTTTTTTTTCTCTCGACTTAATTCTTCTTGAAGATCTTGGACCAATTTAGTTCCTTATCTTTAGATATATATATATATATATTTAGTCCTTTAAACCAATTCTTTTTAAGTTTAATTGCGGTTTCAAACGCGTTTTTCATCTAACATTAAATGTGTTTGAAATGCCAAATCAACTTAATAAAATCTTGTTAAAAGGACTAAATCTATACATTTACACAGTTGAGGAATTAGATTGATTCAAGGTTTTCAAGAAGGATTAATCCCAATTTTTACTTGAAGGACCAAAAACATACGTATCCCTAAATAATATATAAATTTTGTAATAAAAAGATAAATTTAATATGGAATTGGTGAAGATCCCTTTTGCTTTTAATGACCAGAAAATGGTGGATGAGACCACTGCATTGGAAGAAAGGGAAAAAAACAGTAACTCGGGCCACTTTCCAGTGTTGGACCCTGTGAGATGTTGAAGCCCTGATACTCTTTCTGGGCCTAATCATCCGATGAAGCCCAATTCATCGTTTAGCAGACAAGGCTAGTCCGTTTATGGCTCTACGGGTTGGATTTGATTTATTTGTCGAAACCTTTTTCAAAAGATATTACAAATGAATTTTTATCTGTAAGCTTTTAATCTTTTTTAAATTATAGTCAGTAATTATTTTTTAAAAATGAATTTTTTATATTGAGTTGATTTTAAATTTGTAAAATTACTAGTTTTTTTCACCTACATTTTGTTTTCAACATAAATTAGTTTAATTTTTTCAAATGAAAATTCGTATCAAAGTTAAATTCTAATTGAATAATAATAATAACAATAATGCATATTCATTAAACTCGACTATAGTTAATTAACTAGTGTTTTAGCGTAAAATTTTCCATTTATGTAGCAAACAAGATTTTTGGATGGCACTTAAAATCATGGAAGCCAACGCGCATGCAATTTAAACTTTATCATCAACTTGTGGACATCCAATATCTATCACGAAACGTATATAAGCATGATGTTTCATTGTGTAATAATTTGAGAGGTTATAACCAAAAACATCATGTTCCGTGTGACCTTAGATGGAGCCTTTTATCAATTAGATACAGACAGAATCAAAGAAAATACAATCACCAAAATCAAAACAAAAATAATGGGGACAACCACAACAAAATGTGAATGTCTAACAGAAGGGTCCCACACTATGACTCTACTAACCTCCATTGTAAAAAATTAATCTTTCAAGTTTTGTGCAGTTAGGTGATCCAATTCAAGATTAACATTACAAAATTAACACAAGTTGAAAGCACCAACCATGATATTCAGTTAGAGGGTATGATTGGGTTTGAGTGTGAGGAAGAAAAATGTGGGCTAATTGGAGCCCACAATTTTGGACTGTCAAGTTTTACAGAGGGGGTTTCACCGGGGAGAACAACACCAATGAGACCTGAGCCCAACCACATAAGACATTGACACCACTCTCAACCCAAAACCTTAAGGCAATGGGTTTATGGGTCTTTATTCTTATATAGTGCTCTACTTTCTCATTTCTGGTCAATGTGGGACTTAGACTCACACTTGAATTCCTAACATGGACCACTCTCAGCTCCTACTGCATCTACAAAACTACAACCAAATTAATTAGGTAGAGGTGGCTTTACTCGATTCCACCCTCCAAACATGATATGCATCCATAGGTTGGTTTATGTTCATTACTGACCAATGAATGGAGCATGATCTGTTGTGTACAAGGTTGATTACAGATGCGAGTGAGACACTTTCCTTTAGACACGTGTACGGTCGGCACGAGGTAGTGCATGATCATTATTGCACACAACAAAACTCATAAAACCCATAATTCTAATAGTATTAAATAAAATTAAGCATGATGAATATTTTGTTACGCATACACAGTGCAAGGCATTTAATTGATTGCTATTTATAGGGATTGAGGAAGGTGCATTGAGTCAACAAGATTGGGCGTGTCATTCAAAGATAGCACATGCGTGCTGAGTTGCAAACCCATCAATCTTGTGTTACTGCGAGTATTAACAGCATACACATCCTCTGCTACTGGCCACCCTCTCAAACTGTTGATAAAAACCTCACCATGAAATTCAACTTTGTGGGATTACGTGTTGCTGTTTGATTGGTTAGCGTGGTTTGCTAATACCTTCTTAAGTTTGCTTTTCTGTCACTTTCCTTTGTGTTGCTGCTCTCTCTTAACTTTTCTCTGCGTTTCATCTCAGCCTCAGATCTGATCTTTTGATCCACAACCATGGCTGAAAAGGTAAGCAGCTTTCATTGCCATTTCAATTATCACTTTTTTTTACTTCCAAACCAAACCCTTCTGGATTAATGTGTCCTTGTTTACGAAGTCAGAATGTGATTTCAATTTCCTACTTTCTGCTTGAATTTGTAGCATAATGGTGAACCAATTCTTTTTTTGTATGCCATAATTGTAAGATTGGTTCACTTTGGATACTATAATTCTGATGGGTGGTTTTGTTGAACACATTAATTCAGGTGACCACCATGAAACTCAAGGTTGACCTTGAGTGTGGGAAATGCTGCAAAAAGGTTAAGAAAGTTCTCGCCAAGTATCCTCGTGAGTTCGTCACTACTTGCTTTAATTTTCTCTTCGTTAAATTATGACATCAAAATTTTGCAATTTGCGTACATTTATTTTCTGGATATATACCAAGCATGAAGGAGGGTATCAAATTGAGTTGATTTTTTGGATGTTGAAATTTTGTGAACAAGAGAAATTCGGGACCAGAAGTACGATGAGAAGGCAAACATGGTGATCATTACGGTGGTGTGTTGTAGCCCCGAGAAAATCAGGGACAAGCTTTGCTACAAAGGTGGAGGCTCCATCAAGAGCATTGAGATACTGGACCCACCCAAGCCCAAGGCCGCTGAGCCTGAGAAGAAGAAGGAGGCCGATAAGCCCAAGCCCGAACCCGAGAAAAAGAAAGACGCGGAGAAACCTAAAGCTGAAGCTCCCAAGCAGGATGCCGGTAAGCCCAAGGCCGAGCCCGAGAAGAAGAAAGACGGCGGGGAGAAGCCTAAGGCCGAGGCTGAGAAAAAGAAAGACGCGGAAAAGCCTAAAGCAGAGGCTCCCAAAAAGGACGCTGAGAAGCCCAAGGAAAAGGCCGCTCCCGAGGCGGAAAAGCCCAAAGACAAGCCCGCACCTGCTGCGTTACCCATTCAGCCACATATAGCACCACCGATGGCGGTTCCAGTTGGGATGCTCTATGCTCCTGCCCCCTGCTATGAAGGTAGGCCAGTTGGGCCTTTCTACGAATACGGTGGGCCCATGAACTATTACGACGGGTACTACGCAAGGCCCGTTTATGACAGTTACGGTGGTGGCAGGCCATGTTATGTGAACAACCGTTGTGACCAATATTTCAGCGACGAGAACCCTTCAGGCTGCACAATCATGTGATTGCATTATTGGCTCTGTAAATGATGGTGCTCTTTCACTTCGTCTCCATTTCATCATGTTGAACTATTTCTTTGTTTTTCTTATCTAAAATTCAAAAGTGTTAGAGGAAAAGAAAAGGGGAAAAAAATAAGGGATATTTAATTAAATGTTATAAATGCTATACTACAACAACATGTTTTGTTCTACGTTTGATGAGCTAATAAAATAAGGTTTCTTTACCAACAAGGAATCTGTCTCTGAAGTGGATTTGCCTTTTGAAATTGATTTTCCTGAAAGTGAATAACTTTCTAACCAATATCACCCACCAGAAGTACTTTTTGGGTGGGTAAGGTCATAATAAGGACGCGATTACACGATTTATTTTTTTCGTACATTTTAGATAGATAAAACAAACACCTACACCAAGATGAGTTGTTGTAGTTTATTACATTATACATGCCTTTGCTATGAGATTTAGTATTTTTTTTTTCTGTTGTTGTTGTCGATAAGCTTTTAGTAGTTAGTGATAAATGATGAATGACCTAAGAAGAGAATGATGACAAATTGACAACCATATCTCTTTTTTCCCTTGCCCTTTTCCCACCAGATTAGATCCATGAACCTGAACATAATTTGAATGAGTACAACCAGATACTATAAAATGTGATGCATGAAAACTTTGTTCACACACACAAAAAAGAAAAAGGTTTTGAAGGTATTATTAGAATACACATAAAAATGTTTTGCTTACATGATTTATTTTCTCCATCAACCTCAAAAGAATTAATGTAGAGTATTCCACAGCAAGAGCAGTAGCAATCGGGTGCGGAAAACGGGGTCTCTGAATTAATCAGATGATGCATGATGAAGTAATATAAGTATGAATAAATAATAAATAATAGATAGAAGGAGCACCCACCATAAAGAACCAAACTCAATTATAGGGTCATCTTAATGTTTAAGCATCATCATTATTTCTTTCTAAATTCTTTCGAAGCTACGATGCCACCAAAATTTGTCACCTTCTTCATCCTGCATCATCACATGCTTTGGACAGATATGTTCACAAAAAATTAGTATTATTAAAAAGAAGTAAAGTAGCGCTTAGAGATACTAACACCATGTGATCACACATAATCATAAGTCCACAGAGCCAGAACCAAGAATCGTGTCGGCACCGTCACGTTGTTCACATCACAACAATTATCATGCAAATTTTGTAGTGTGATAATGACGTGGGAAGAATATATAAATTTTAAAAGTATTCTACTTCTTGAAATGGAGACGAAGTGAACTATTGTTTAACATTTAATTTTTTTCTAAACGTTATTTTAAATAAATGAAGGTTGTTTCTACAATTTTAAATATTTTAAGAAATAACGGTATTAGTTAAAAATTAAATGTATAATTGGATAAATAAAATATTTTTATTCATAAAAATATTTATTTGATTTGATATTAAATTTTAGAAGCTATGCATGTTACATGAACTGAACCAGAGGTCTAATACGTATATGGGTTAATTTAACCATAATTTAATAGCTAGTCCCATTTCACTTGGATAAATAGCCGTCACCACCATATCAGGCCAAAAAAAAAGTTATGCGCCAAGACTTTCAACCGGATCAAAATCGAATTAAACAATCTTGATTTCAAGATCTACCCAATTTTGTCTAAACCGAAATTTGAGGAAAGTTGGCCCAAACTAGAAGCAGAATCAAGTTGGTTCGAGCCAAAGTTTGAATCCAGTCAGATTAAGACGAGCACAAGGTCAAAAGTAGAGACAAGTTGGCTCAAGTCAAATGTCAAATTTGGAATGATTGCGTCAAAGGTCAAGCTAGGTTGGCGTAAACCAAACTGGATCGAAAGTCGAGACCAATAAGCTCAAGTCGAACTTCGACATAGGTTAACCTGGACCAAAAGTCTAAATGGGTCAATCTATATCGAAGTTCAAGTCAGGCTACCCTTATCGAAGGTCGAGATGGACCAAGTTGGACAAAGGCCGAGATGGCTCACCTTGAATCGAAAGTTAAGCCACATCGATCTGGTCAATACTCAAACTGAGTCAACTCATATCCATATTTGAGTTGAGTCAACTTAGACCCATATTCAACTGACACCCAAAGTTATGTGTATATTTAATTTCAATGAAATTGTTGAAAGTCTCATCGACTAGAGATAAGATCAATTTACAATATATAAATGAATAGAAATCTTATTTTACAAATCGATTTTATGGAATTGATTTAGGCTTAAAGTTCACTGTTAACATGATATGAGAATAAAGTTATAACTTATCCTAACAGGTTTGTTGGATCTATTATTTCACCCACATTAATAAATGTTAAATTAAACTTCAAATTCACTTGTTAATAGAAATAAAAATTATTAATATTTTCTAAATTGACATAATATTTTCATGGATAAAGAATTTAAAGTTTCCCATAATCGGACCAATGCTCCAATATCAGAGAAAAATATTCTCAATTTATCTATACCCAAATATTTACCTTCATTTCCATTTTTCACTTCAAAGTTGCAACTGAAATTTAGACAATACAATTATTTTATTTCTTAATGCAAAGATGTTTCAGTTAAAATCTAAATTTTGTAGTCCATCGAACATCTTTAAGATCCATGTTAATATATCCATAAACAACATAACAAAATGAAAAATATCTTATGCATATAAATCTTTTACAACAATCATTATCATTCGAGAGTCGTTAAAGGAGAAACATAACACATTCATGAATATGGACCATCCAATATTTCAATACATGAAACTATTTACATTAACAAAAACTTCCAACTTCTATGAAGTTCATAAACAATATAAGACCTTCTACTATTATTCATATCCTTGAATTGGAAGAATGTGAAAAGTTAAAAAGATTTGATAATTCATTCATTATCAAATTTAGAGGACATGAATTATTCAAGAATTAAATTATGAAGTGTGCATTAAGAACACCAATGAAATAGAAAAGGTAAAATGGCGCAAAATCTTTTAGGGTATGTTTGGTCCAGTTAGAAAATTGTTACGCAAAAGCCATTCAACGTGGATTTTTGATCCTGTAATCGATTTTGAAAATCAAACACGAATTGATTGTACGTTACAAAATCAGTTATAATCAATTTTACGTCAATTTTACGTCAATTTGACATAAAATCAAACACATAATAGATGTTATATATACTTTCTTTCCAAAATGTTTGAATATCAATAATTTGGAGTGAGATCTTATATACTGTCTCAATATTTACGAGATTAATGATAATTTGAAACTTCAATTATATGTGTTTGAAAACTCAAACAATGAAGGGCATATCCCCGTATATTCAGTCATAGTTTTAAAGAATAACAAGATTTTGTCGCTAAGGCTAGTGATCTCAACCAAACCCAATCTAAAAAATATCGAAAGAAGGAAGAAACCATGAGAGAAAACAAAAGATGGATAATTTATCGATCTGTGTGTGATCCTAATCTTCTTTGTATTGTTCCAATTTTATTATATGTTCCCCAAAAGATAAACATTCAGTGTAGTTTGTAGTACATATTCTCTCCAGAATTTGTCATATTCATGCTACAGGCGTTGTTGCAGAAGCCCACGCTCACATTTCAACTAAACAGATCAGGTTATGCCCCTTTCTTCATTTCTACCTATGATTACATTACAACAAAAATCTAATGCATTTTTATGCTTTGATTTAATAAAAAGGAAATTGCCTTTTATAATTATTTGTGTGATTTATTTATTTATTTTTATTTTTTACATACTCTTTACAAACTTAATTAATTCTTAAGTCTCTCAGTTATTTTGAATTGAAATTTTATTATATTTTTGTGTTCTATTAAATGTTCAAAATTTGTATTAAAATATTTTATATTTTTTAACTGAGTATTTATAATTTAAATTTTTAGTTAACTAAGTAAAGTTCATTATCTTAGTGAAATTGACCCTCGATCGTAATATTAGGAAATATAACGAAATCGTTATTCAATACGTTTATAAAAACTATTAAAAATCATTATATCGTTCTATATATTAATTACAATATTATTTTTATATTAGTGACACAATATCATATGTTTTAATACTTGAAATCAAATAATTAAAATAATGGGATAAAATAAATTGCCGTTTAATAAAAAAGTTAAACTTCACGATCGAAGAAATATGAAAATTTTGAATAATGAATGAATACAAAATTGTCAGAAACTTAATTAAATAATAAATATAACTTTAATGAAACCAATCTCATATTCTAAGTAACAAAAAATAATTCAACTTTTTTAAAAATAAAAATAACATTAATCCAATTTGCAAAAATAAAAAGTCAATACAAATCTTAACAAAAATAAAAATAAAATGAACGGGCAAAAATTTATTTTAGCCACTTAAAAAATATATTTTATCCTACTGTCAACTATTTTATTATTTAATTGATATAATATAATCTATGCAATTTATTGGAAGTTTAGATGACATTATTTTTTTTTTCATTTTTAAATATATTAGGTTAAACAGTAATACATTTGATCCTCGTCCCTGCTAACTCTCCAAGCGCGCAAAAGATACACCATTGTTGACAGGCCATGACATTTGCGCAAACACTTTCTGTATCTGAATAACCAAGCAGAATGGCTTCACACATTTGCATCTCTCACTCTTTTCTTTTCCATAATCATCAATCTTTTCCCTCTTCTTCTTCTTCTTCTTCTTCTTCATTTTCTCTGCACAATTTTCTATTCTCAAACTTCGCTTCCTCGTTCAAACGCTTCACACTTCTCTCCAAAGCCTCTCTCCACCACCCTAACACCCACGCGCCACACCAAGACGCTGTTTCTCGTGACGTAGATACAAACTCCTCGTCTTCATCCAAAAGCCGCGTTTGGGTTAATCCCAGCAGCTCTCGAGCCAAACACTTCCGAACCAAATCGTCGACCTCCAGGCACAGTTACCTCACCAGACTTGCGGAGTCATTGAACTCGTGCATTCCCACCGCGCAACATGTATCCACAATTTTGAAGGGTCTAGGAGACAATGTTTCAGAAAGTGACGCTGTGTTCATTCTTGACAAGATGGTGAATTCTGTTACCGCGCCCTTTGTTCTCAGATACTTCCTGGACAAGATTAAACCCTCTGGAGACACCGAGGTTATTCTCTTTAACATCACCCTGAAAACGTTTAGGAAATCTAGGGATTTTGAAGGCGCAGAGAAGCTGTTCGATGAAATGATTCAACGAGGGGTCAAACCTGATAACATTACATTTTCGACTTTGATTAACTCTGCTAGGATGTGTTCCTTGCCCAATAAAGCCGTGGAATGGTTTGAAAAGCTGCCGAGTTTCGGGTGTGAACCCGATGCCATGTTGTACTCGGCTATGGTGTCTGCTTATGCGCAAACTAATAATGTTGATATGGCTTTGAGATTGTATGATCGTGCAAAAGCTGAGAGATGGAGCCTTGATGCATCGACATTCTCATCGTTGATTAAGATGCATGGCGTGTTAGGGAACTATGACGAGGGCTTGAGAATCTTCCAGGAAATGAAGGCTCTTGGCGTGAAGCCTAGCGTGGTCACATACAACACACTGCTGGGTGGCTTGTTCAAGGCTAGGAGGTCATGGCAGGCCAAAAATATATATAAAGAGATGGTAACTGATGGGGTTTTGCCGGATTTTATAACCTATTCTACTCTTTTGCGAATTTATGCTGCAGCACAATATAGTGATGGTGCTTTCGGTGTTTATGAGGAAATGAAGAGGCATGGAATGGATATGAGTGTGGATCTTTATAACAGGCTCTTGGCTATGTGTGCTAATGTTGGTTGCATAGAGGAAGCTGTTGAAATTTTTGAAGACATGAAAAGTTCGGGGACTTGTCAGCCTAATAGCTTATCATTTTCATCCTTAATTACTGTATATTCCTGCAATGGGATGGTTTCAGAAGCAGAAGGAACGTTGAATGAAATGGTCCAGTCTGGATTTCAGCCTACTATTTATGTTCTGACCTCACTTGTCCAGTGCTATGGGAAAGCTAAGCGAACTGATGATGTTGTGAAGATTTTTAAGCAACTCGTTGATTTGCACATTGTTCCCGATGTTCAATTTTGTTGTTGTCTTTTGAATGTTATGACTCAAACCCCAAAAGAAGAGCTTGGTAAGATAATAGAGTGCATCGAGAAGGCTAATACACAGCTGGGTTCTGTAATAAGATATTTGGTGGAAGAGAAGGAGGATGATGGAAATTTTAGAAAGGAAATATCAGAACTTCTTAATTCAATTGATGTTAAAGCAAAGAAGCCCTTATGCAATTGTCTAATTGATCTTTGTGTCAGACTGAATGAGCCGAACAGAGCACGTGACCTTCTGGAGTTAGGATTGACGCTTGAGATATATAAAAATTTACAATCCAGATCTCAAAATCAGTGGTCTTTACATTTGAAGAAACTCTCAGTTGGGGCTGCTATGACCGCATTAAATGTTTGGATAAATGACTTGTCTAAGGCATTGGAATCAGGGGAAGACCTTCCACCTCTACTTGGAGTTAACACTGGGTATGGAAAACACAAATATGTTTCAGACAAAGGTTTGGCTAGTGTATGTGAATCACACTTGAGGGAACTCAATGCTCCATTCCATGAGGCTCCAGATAAGGCTGGCTGGTTTTTGGTTACAAAGGATGCAGCCAAATCATGGCTGGAGTGCAGGAGTTCAACTGAATCAATTGCTGATTTGAACTTTCAGGTTTCAGGTGGTTCAACGTTGGCCGTTCAGTATGGATAATGTCTATTTTAATAACGATATGGCATGTTATTTATGCATTTTTATTCTCCTTTAAGGGAAATTTTGAATTAGTAGATTTAGTATATGTATATTTATTAAAATTTTGGTTATCTTGTAGAGACTGAGGAGCTGATATCTAGGCTAGGTAGGTCTCTTTGCAGCTGTTCCAGAGTCTAGGGAGATGCATATTTATTATATCCTGTCCTTAATTTTCCTTTTTATTTGTTCTACGTTTCTATTTTTGATGTCGCCATCATTTGTAAACTAAAACCAAATACTTCAATCGGGGTCATCATTGCTCCAAATTAAAATATCCATAGATGACACTCTATACTTGAAATGTTTGACAAAGATATCTTATAACCTCTTTTATTTGGGCCAAATGCATTTGATAGTTATTGTTAGACTTCAGGGCGTTGTAGGAGCAGTAGGGACAGTATAACATGTTTCTCACCTCTAATACTGCAGGAAGAATGTAATAACTTTCTTTGTCTGTGCCATCCCATGTTGGCAGTTCCTCCCTGCATCTCCTGCAACCCCATAAATTCTTGTATCTCCTCAAATTGTGTACTCTAGAATGTAAATTTTGTATTATAAAATGTACAATTTAGAAAGCATTTTCTATTTTGTATTTTAAAATATGAAATCCAGAATATAAATATGCTTCGAGTTATGCAATTTGAAATATATTTTTTATTTTTTATTTTGTAATTACAATCTAAATATAAAGAGTTAAAATTTGAATTATACATTTTGGAATTCAGAAATTTTATCAGTGCAAGTTAACATTATGCCTAGATGACCTTCTCCTTTTATAAAGGCTTGTACTTACCGGTTGTGATGTGATAGGTGAATTAATGTTTTTAGTGCGTTTGATTTTGCATTATCATCTAGAATTGATTATAATTAATTTTTTAACACATAATTATTATAATTTTGGTTTTTAAAATTAATTAAAATTTAAAAAATTCATGTTGAATAAGAAACAATTAATTTTTGTTTTTATGAGAATTATTCCAGCTGAATTAATTCTCTAAATAAAACACACCCTTAATTCTTCGCTTAGCACATTAATAGGTAAAATTTTTGGAAATTATCCCTAAATTAGAAAGTGTAATTAGATCGTAATTTTTACACCTCTTAATTGTATTTAAAGCTTGTAAAACTATCATAAATTATTTTTTATATAAACTAATTCCAGAAATTAAATTAGAAAATATAAAATCAGTGCCTTTATGTAATTTTTTTAGCTTAAGAACATATTAGTTCTTAATATCTCTGTGGCATAATTGTGTGTAATTTTTTGAAGTTGAATCCATTCTTAGTGTTATCCAAATAGCCTATAAAAAGGCTTGATTGCCATGTTATTTTAAAAAAAAAAATAATGAAGAAGTTAGTGCTTTAAAATACATTTAACAATTGTAATGCCGAATTAGTGTTTTAAAATGGTAATTCATTATTAAGTTAATTTTCAGAAAAATATGTAACTGCTCCAATTCTTTATTAAATCTTTTTTAAAGACTGAGCAGAAACCGAATTTAAATATGGTATGATAACGTTTCTATGTATTAGAAAAAGTTACTTAATAATTACTCTTTAAAAATATATTAAAAGACTAATATGTCCTTCACTGTAAGCGATCATGTTTGGGCGAAATAAATAAGTTTAAATCCAATTTGAGTCAATTATTTAAGTTTAAAGATTTATATATATATATATATATATATATATATATATATATATATATATATATATATATATATATATCTAAAACCCAAAAGGGCTACTTAAGAACACACTTTCTAATTTTTGGCATCCTTTTATTTTTGGCCGCCAATTTTATTGGGTAATAAGAATTACTTGTTTTTTTATTGGAGAATTACTTGCTTTTTCATGTTTTTATTGTGATTACTACACGCACCTCATTATAAAAGCCAAAAAAATTTAAATATCCTATTTTGATATACTATGTCATCATCACTGTTATAGTGTTGTCCTTGACGTTGTCATTTTTACTGCAGTTCTAATTACACTTACGTATTTGCCTGCACTCTTTAGGAGGAAGAATAAGTGAGAAAGAGTAAAAAAATGATATCGGTGAGAAGTTTATTCTAAAAGGCATCATATATTTTCTGAAAAATATTTTGAATTTAATTCCATATATTCTAAAAAATTTATTTCAGAAAGCATCTCACATATTTTAGAAAATTTATTCTAGAAGTTTTATTCTGACAAACTTGTTAATTCTAAAATATATTTATTCTAGAAATCCTCTCCTAAAAATTTTATTCCAAAACCGTGATATAAAAATTTCGAAAAGATTTTCTAAAATCTTGTTTTTTAAAATTTTCAGAACAAGTAATTTGAAAATCAACTTTACAAGTTTTTTTTTTTTTTTTTATTAAATTATGGGGTTGAGGGAGGAAGAAAAAACCACTGTGTTGTCCACCTTCTATCTAACCGTGTTGTCTGGTTAAGCCTATCTAGATTCTATTAACTGTCTGGAACAGTTATCTGTTATCGGAATCTTATGCCGAGACAATAACAGAGAGGGAAAATGGCTCAGCCTCACCCTCTTTGCTCTTCCCATTGTTCCACTTATTCTTTCTCATTCCATTCTGGCAAACCCTTCATTATCGTTCCTTCTCGTTCCAAAACTCTTCTCCCCGCCCCACCACGCTTCTCCTCTGCACAACCCTTCAACACTCTACGAGACGCAAATGACCCAGATGCAAAGTCTTCGTCTTTATCCAAAAATTCAATCTGGGTCAATCCCAAAAGCTCCAGAGCCAAACAACTTTGGAAGATTTCACCTCGGGCCAGGTCATCATTTCTCTCCAAACTCGCCAAGTCTCTGGACTCGTGCAACCCTACCAACGAACACGTCTCTCAAATCCTCGATGTCTTAGGGGACAACATTTTCGAACGCGATGCTGTGTTTATTCTCGATGTTATGGTCAATCCCACTACTGCACTCCTCGCTCTTGAGTACTTCCGGCAAAAGATTAACCCCGTAAAACATGTTGTTCTTTACAACGTTACTCTGAAGGTGTTTAGGGAGGTTAGGGATTTTGAAGGTGCAGAGAAGTTGTTTGGTGAAATGGTTCAAAGAGGAGTCCACCCTAATATCATTACGTTTTCAACTATAATTAGCTCTGCTTCCATGTGTTCTATGCCGCGCAAGGCTGTGGAGTGGTTTGAGAAAATGCATTCCTTCGGGGTTGAACCTGATAATAGTATATTCTCCTTTATGATTCGTGCTTATGCGAGTAGTGGTAATGCCGAAATGGCTATGAAACTCTACGATCGTGCAAAAGCAGAGAAATGGAGCGTTGACACGGGAGTGTTCTCGGCATTAATTAAGACATGTGGGATATTGGAGAATTTTGATGGATGTCTGAGTGTTTACAATGATATGAAGGTTCTTGGTGTCAAGCCTAACATGCTAACTTTTAACACGCTGTTGTATGCCATGGGGAGAGCGAGGAGGGCCTTGGATGCGAAGGCTATATATGAGGAGATGATAAATAGTGGATTTTCACCAAGTTGGGCTACCTATGCGGCTCTTTTACAAGCCTATTGTAAAGCACGGTTTCGTGAGGATGCGCTGGGAGTTTACAGGGAAATGAAGGAAAAGGGAATGGATGTGGATGCAGTTCTTTATAACTTGCTTTTTGACATGTGTGCTGATGTTGGTTGCTTGGACGAAGCTTCTGAAATCTTTGAAGACATGAAAAGTTCGGGGACTTGCCAACCAGACAATTTGACATACGCGTGCTTGATCAACATGTACAGTTCTCATCTGAAACACAGCGATTCCTTGGAGTCGAGAAATCCATGGGAGCAACAGGTCTCCACAATTTTGAAAGGTATAGTGGACAAGATTTCAGAAGGAGATGCTATATTTATTCTCAGTAAGATGGTGGATCCCAACACTGCCTTATTTGTACTTAGATATTTCCAGAGCAAGATTAATTTCAGCAGGGATAAGGAGGTGATTAGTTACAACGTGACCCTGAATTTGTTTAGGAAGTCTAGGGATTTTGAAGGAGCAGAGGCTTTGTTTGATGAAATGCTTTATAGAGGTGTAAAACTAGATAACATTACATTTTCAACAATGGTTAACTGTGCTAGTGTGTGTGGTTTGCCCGATAAGGCTGTGGAGCTATTCGAAAAGATGTCCAGCTTTGGGTTTGAACGTGATGGCATCACAAGCTCAGCCATGATATATGCTTATGCACGCACAAATAAGGTTGATAAGGCTTTGGAACTATATGATCGTGCAAAAGCTGAGAAATGGCGAATTGACGCACTGACGTTCTCAACTTTGATCAAGATGTTTAGCGTGGCAGGAAACTACGATAAATGCTTGATAATCTACCAAGACATGAAGGTTCTTGGTGTGAAGCCTAGCGTGGTCACATATAACAATCTGTTGGGTGCCATGTTGAGAGCTAGGAATCACCGACAGGCCAAGACTATATATAATGAGATGAAAAACAGTGGTATTTCACCAGATTTTATAACATATGCATCACTTTTGGAAGTCTATACTAGAGCACTATGTGGTGAAGATGCTTTTGGTCTTTATAAGGAAATGCAAGGGAACGGAGTGAATGTAACTGCGGATCTTTATAACAAGCTTTTGTCCATGTGCGCTGATCTTGGCTACATAGATAAAGCTGTTGAAATTTTTTATGATATGAAAAGTTCTGGGTCTTGCCAACCTGACAGTTGGACATTTACTTTCTTAATCACCATGTATTCCCGCAGTGGGAGAGTTTCAGAGGCGGAAGGGATATTGAATGAAATGATCCAATCTGGATTACAACCTAATATTTTTGTTATGACATCACTTGTCCAGTGCTATGGAAAAGTTAAGCGAACTGATGATGTTGTGAAAGTATTTAATCAACTTCTGGAATTGGGCATTGATCCAAATGATCACTTCTGCAGTTGTCTGTTAAGTGTTTTGACTCAAACACCAAAAGAAGAGGCTGGTAAACTAACAGATTGCATTGAGAAGGCTAATCCAAAGCTTGGGACTGTAGTAAGATATTTGGTGGAAGGGAAGGAGGGCAATGGAGATTTTAGAAAGGAAACGGTAGAACTTTTAAATTCATTTCATGCTGAGGTGAAAAAGCCTTTATGCAATTGTCTAATTGATCTTTGTTTCAAACTGAATGTGCCTGAAAGAGCATGCGACATTCTGGATTTAGGACTGATGCTTGAGATATATACAGATATACAATCCAGATCTCAAAATCAGTGGTCTTTGCATCTGAAGGAGCTCTCAGTTGGAGCTGCTATGACTGCATTACATGTTTGGATTAATGACTTGTCTCGGGCATTGGAATCAGAGGAGGACCTTCCTCCACTTCTTGGAATTAATACTGGGCACGGAAAACACAAGTATTCAGACAAAGGCTTGGCTACTGTAGTTGAATCACATTTGAAGGAACTCGATGCTCCATTCTACGAGGCTTCAGATAACCCTGGTTGGTTTTTGGTTACAAAGACAGCAGCGGAATCATGGCTGCAATCTAGGGGTTCAACAGAATCAATAGCTAGTTTGAACACTCTGGCTTTAGGTGTTCCAGCAGTGGCACTTTAGTATCATGTTAATTTTTCGGTTTTTTCCTATTCCTTTTGCAGAGATTTTGTGCTGTATATATATGTGCACGAGACTTCGTTTGAAGAAAAGAAATAGCAACACATGATTTCAATATTATTTTCTAGTCCTAAATTGTTGTTATTCCCGGTACAAATATTTTGATTGAAATTATCAAAGAGCGAGGAAGGCATCTGAAACTTACTCGGCGATCACTGTTTTTGATGTAATTTTTTCACATTGGAAACAGAAATAATTGTAAGTTTTATTTAAAATGTGTTTCGTTCTGTATAATCAATTCTATATTAATTTGAGGCAAAACCAAGCACGTATTTATTGTTGTAATAAGCTATTAGTTTTCATGGATTTGCTACCTTAAAAGGTCAAAATGTTAAAATAACTTTGAAATGGTTTTTTCTTAACTAAATAAGTTTAATTTGCATAAGATGTAATAATATGTGTCGTGGAAATTCGGAGGACAACAATAATATATGGTTTTTGTATACAGAGTAAATTACTTCTTTTTCAGATAAATATATAGTAAATGACTAATATTTATTTGAATTTCAAACTTTTAAGTTAATTAAAATTTCAAATAAAGTTTTATATCAAACACGTTATCAATTTTAAATGAAACTTACAAAAAAATTAACTACCTTTCGTATATCTTTTATTTAATCATTTTGTCTTTTAATAAAAGATGATATATTTTAATTTGTAAACATTTTTTTTTCAAAATTTTAATTAAATAATTTCACATTTTTATGAATAATATTTAATTATGATATTTTCTTAAATCTAACTGCCTACATTCTTCCCTTAAAATAATTATCACACATATTTTTTAACCTTTAAATTATTTTCTTAAAACTATATTATTTAGATTAAAAAAATCTTACCATGACACCTATGATATACAGATACGATATGTGTATTGGATATAATATAATATGTATATGATACGTTGATATATTAATTTTGAAAATAATAAGATATCACATGTATATTGAAAAATATGTAAATTTAAAAAAATATAAAAAATATATAATTATTCTTGTGTGAATCCAAATTAAGATCAAATGTATTAAATATTTTTAACATAAAAACTTATAAATTATCATCATCATAAAAACATTATTGATTTATATATATTAAACACTTCATTAATAAGTATCAGTCAAATATCTTAAAGTATCAAATACAAATATGTGTTGGATACAGATACATGACACAAATTAAAGCATCCATACATCAGACACTAATTAAACGATTGGATAATTGGTGTAAATTTTTTTCTAGGTAAAAATATGTTTTTGGTCCCTCAAGTTTAACTCAAATTTGGAAATGGTCCCTGGTCGAAATTTGGTCACTGTTTGGTCTTTGTACTTTTAAAATCATTGTTTTTAGTCCCTATGTTTTAGACGACGTTAAAAATAACAAACGGCGTGCCACATGTTATTTAATTTTTTATATAAAAAATAAAACTAGGCCGACGCTTTTAACAAAAACTGAAAAAATATGTTTTTGATCCCTTGAGTTTTAACTTAAATTGAAAATGGTCTCTGGTTAAAACTTTGTCACTGTTTGGTCCCTGCACATGCAAAATCATTGTTAAAATATAATTATACTACTACTATTAATAATAATAACATTATATAATAATAATATTATATAATTGTTAATAATAATATTATCATATATTAATAATAATTAATCATATTAATATATCAATAATAATATTAAATAACACTTGGCGCCGTTTGTTATTTTTAACGCCGTCAAAAAATAGGGACTAAAAACAATGATTTTGAAGGGACCAAACAATGATCAAATTTCGGGAATTATTTTTAAATTTGGATCAAACTTGAGGTAAAAAAACATATTTTTTCTTTTTTTTTATTGACTACTGGAATTAAATTTATAAGTTTTTGAATTTATTTTGATAAACTTGGGAGGAAATTATTAAAATGTCATTTTCTTATTTCAATTATTTTAAAACTAAAGTTGTGAATAAGTTTTTTAATAATTTAATTAATAAGTATTTAGTTAAATTATATAACCAAATTCATCTTTGATTGATTGGTTGTTGAGAGTTTATTAAAATCCACTTAATGACAATTATTTGATTTTAAACACGGTAAACATCTCTTAATCCAATCCAATCACGAGTAATTTATTTATGATAGTGAATTATTCAGAATGTTCCATTATTTGTTATTTAATTACTTGTTTCATCCCCATATTTACAAAATCTTTCAATTTCAATCCCCTTAATTTCAAGCACAAGCTTAAAGAACATATAATTTTGCTCAGAATTAAAGGAAAAAAGGAAGTTTAATATAGTTCATTGTTGAGCATCATATATTCTGAGTCTCCACAGTGTCATAGAAGGAAGGAAAATGGCTCAATCTTACCCTCTCAGCACTTCTTCATCTTCTTCATCTTCTTCCCCTTCTTCTCACGCACTCTATTATCGCAAATCCATCGCCATCACCACATCTATCTCATTCTCTCACTCTTCCCGCCATTTCAAACTTCTCAATTTTTCTTATCAACTCTCTCCTTTCCTCTCTAAACCCAAAACCCTGCTCCAAGCCACCAACACTCTACAAGACACAAAACTCGACGACCCAGTTGCAAAATCTCCATCTTTATCGAAAAATTCCATCTGGGTCAATCCCAAAAGCCCCAGAGCCAAACAGCTTTGGAAGAATTCCAGTCATGCCATTTCATCACCTCTTGCCAAACTCGCCAAGTCTCTGGATTCATGCAACCCCACCAGCGAACATGTCTCTGAAATCCTCAGCGTTTTAGGGGACGACGTTTTAGAACGCGATGCCGTCATTATTCTCAATGCCATGGTGAATCCCTACACTGCACTCCTCGCTGTTGACTACTTCAAGCAGAAGATAAAACCCTGTAGTCACGTTATTCTCTACAACGTTACCCTGAAGCTGTTTAGGGAGGTAAAGGATTTTGAAGGAGCAGAGAAGCTGTTTGATGAAATGCTTCAAAGAGGGATCCACCCTAATCTCATTACTTTTTCAACTATGATTAGCTGCGCTTCCATGTGTTCTTTTCCGCATAAGGCTGTGAAGTGGTTTGAGATGATGCCCAGTTTCGGGTGTGAACCGGATAATAATTTGTCCTCGTCCATGATATATGTTTATGCAAGAACTGGTAATGCTGACATGGCTTTGAAACTGTACGATCGAGCAAAAGCAGAGAAATGGCATGTTGACACGGTGGTGTTCTCGGGGTTGATTAAGATGTTTGGGATGTCAGGGAATTACGATGAGTGCTTGAACGTTTACAATGATATGAAAGTTCTTGGTGCGAAACCGAATTTGGTAACATATAATGCTCTGTTGTATGCCATGGGGAGAGCTAAGAGAGCCCGGGAAGCCAAAGCTATATATGAGGAGATGATAGATAATGGATTGTCACCAACTTGGCCTACCTACGCAGCTCTGTTACAAGCCTATTGTAGAGCCCGGTTCAGCAAGAATGCTATGAGAGTTTACAAGGAAATGAAGGAAAAAGGAAAGGATATCGATGTAGTTCTTTATAACATGCTTTTTGACATGTGTGCAAATGTTGGTTGTGTGGATGAAGCTGTTAAAATTTTTGAAGACATGAAAAGTTCTGGGACTTGTCGACCGGACAAATTTACATATGCATCTTTGATCAACATGTACTCTTGCCTTAGCAAAATTTCAGAGATGGAGGCCATGTTCAATGAAATGATGGAATCTGGATTTCAGCCTGATGTAATAGTTCTTACATCACTTGTCCATTGCTACGGAAAAGCCAAGCGAGCTGATGATGTTGTAAAGGTATTTAATCAGCTCATGGATTTGGGCATCAGTCCTGATGGCCGCTTCTGTGATTGTGTTCTATATGCAATGTCCCAAGTACCAAAAGAAGAATCTGGTAAGCTCGCAGGTTGCATTGAGAAGGCTAATCCAATGCTTGGGTCTGTGTTAAGGTATTTGATGAAAAAACATGAGGGTGGTGAAAATTTTAGAAAGGAAGCATTAGAACTTTTTAACTCAACTGAACCTGAGGTAAAAAAGTCCATGTGTAATTGTTTAATTGATCTTTGTGTGAACCTGGATGTGCCCGACAGAGCTCGTGACCTTTTGGATCTGGGGTTGACTCTTAGGATATATACTGATATACAGTCAAGATCTCAAGCTAAGTGGTCTCTGCATCTGAAGAGACTCTCAGTTGGAGCTGCTCTGACTGCCTTAAGTGTTTGGATAAATGACTTGTCTAAGGCTTTGGAGTTAGGGGAAGAGCTTCCACCACTACTTGGAATCAACACTGGGCATGGGAAACACAGGCTTTCAGATAAAGCTTTGCCCACTGTTTTTGAATCATATCTGAAGGAACTTAAAGCTCCATTCCATAAGGCTGCCAATATGGATGGCTGGTTTTTGGCTACCAGTGAAGCAGCCACTTCATGGCTGCAGTCCAGGGGTTCAACAGTGGCTCTTCCCCAATGAAATTGTTGTTTACTTTTAGGCAACCTTGTAGCATGTTGGCTTTAAGCATTTTCCTATGCCGTGGGAAAATTTTTTGGTATTAAGTAGTTTCTGAATTTGTTGTTGGTTATGGATGTCTTACATTGTGAATGAAGAAGGCGGCCTGATACTAATATCTTGAAAGCGTATATGAAAGTAATTAGTTATTGGCTCTGGTGTATTTCATACCCGAATGTGGTTGGATATTAGTAGTGTTGATTGAATAAAAATGGATACTGGAATTGTTTTGGCCTGGACAGGCAGCTGCACAGGGTGAAAGTTGTCTTGTGCTAGTTTGTATTCTAAAGCCTTTCTTATTTTGGCAAGGTTGATGCAGCGCATGTTCCTACTTTGTTCTACATAAACAAAGTCCGGTACCTTCTGTTCTAAACTGAAAGCAGGTTTAGAGGGCCAGGATCTATATCTTCATATTGATGACTGCAAATTTAGGAGATGGTAGAGATCAACAAAGTGAAAACAGCCTAGCAATTTTTTTATTATGGTACATAAAACAATGAAAAGGCTTAGTTCTGAGCTATGAACCAAATGTCGTACTTCTTTCCACTTTTCAACTATACCAATTTTTGTGTGTTTGGATCAATATTTGTAACATTAATTTTAAAGTGATCTGATTTGTGTTTAGATGTTTTTATCTCACAAGTTAGTAAAGTGTATTTTAACTTTTTTATCTAACACAAAAGTTGCTTAAAATTACTGGGTCGAAATCAATTCTTTAACATATAGAACTAAACGTATGAATATTTATCCAAATTACCGTAGCTAGTATTCCCACGTACACTTGCTAAAGCTCAATATAGAACTGGAAAAAAGGTTGAGGTTGACCTTTACATCGAACGTGCTGGTTGACCTTTTTTTGTCAAATGTTTTATCATGTGGGATTGACTTTTAGTTTATGGTTTGAGTGTACTATAATTATTATTATAATTAATAATTTATTGCCTGGACAAAGGTTGGCAAATTAACGAGTAAAGGGCTTTTGACTTTTGTTGTGAGAATAGTTTCGGAGATATGTGCTTGCAACTTCAAGTTCTACATGGACCTGAGTGCCTGTCCAGTCACACCCCATTTTGGCTTTTCGACAGAATGCAACATAACTCTTCTGTAAATTCTTATTTTAAAAGAAGTCAATACTTAGAACAAAAGAAATGGGACCAGTGATGGTTTGCACGTTAATATTTTATCCAACTTAAATTGACTCAGCTCTCTCCATATAATGGCGAGTCCTTGTTCATTTGATATGCAAAATGGGAAATTTTATGGCTTGCCACTCTCAACCAAAGAACCAAAACAGAAATCCTCAAATTGAAGGAAAAGAATCAGAGGTTGATACCCCAGTGGCAGTTGAAAGGATGAAATCTGCTTCTAAAAAGCGTTACATCGTTGTTCGTAGGAAGCTGCAGCATGGGGAGGTTTACCAGCTTGCACCATTCATCTTGCAATCTGATATGCCTTTGGTACCTTGTTGGACGACAAACAACAGAAAGCTGAAGACTAGGAGTGTGAAGATTGTCGTGACTGCAGAAGAATTGGAATTGCTCTTACGTGGATCAAAGAAGTTCCAAATCCAACGCAGAGTTGCTCGTGTCAGGCCAAGTTCTGGGTTGAGAGGGTGCAAAAAATGGTTTCCATCTTTGCCAACCATTCAAGAGGTGCATAACTACTAAACAACGGGAAGATTGTGCAGTGAAGTTTATATGTAGTTTTTGCAAATTTTCTGAAAGCTAGGTTGTATTTGGTCAGTAAATTAAGGATGTTTACCTGCTCAACTTTTTAAATATAGCAGCAGGGGAAGAAAAAACAGAAGATTCGCAACGTACATCCATTTTTTTTTTCTCTTATTAAGAGTTTTTCATGCATAGAATATGTAGGAGTATTGAATACGGTTGTTCATGTTCTTGGATTAACAATGAGAATAAGATATTTGTCAACTTCCGTTGCTTAAGTGATTCTACTAGTAGAAATTATTCACAATATTCATTTATTATATGATAGTACATAATCTGCTTCTGCTTACTGGTTTTTAGATATATCCTTAAATGCTCAATTATAAGTGTTTACTGTCATACTCGTTGGACCATAAGTGTTTATATATTTTTGAAAGATTCTCAAAACCATTCTGGATTCAGGAATAATTGCTTTATGACCATCTTCGGTAAATAAGTTTTCTGATACACAAAATGCAGAAATGTAATTCAATTATTTTCCACGTGTTCATGATTTTGATCTCTCAGAAGGTACATTTGACAAACGTGCGTAGTATGTATGCAATACTCACGACAACAGCACATAGGATGCCATTTAAATTTAGTGTATGTAGTATGTACAGAGTCAGCCTTCCCCAGTGGAACTTTATTTCAACATACTACCTCACTAAATTTTTGTTTTTTTATTTATAAAGAAAAATCACAAAGATGCCATTCATTAATAAATTGCCTCCAGTTGCCCTAAGTAAAGACTCTTCATAGATCTTTCATCATCCTGCAGTATTTTTATAAAAATGTTAAGGGATAGTATCAATATATTTGACAAAGAACAGATACAGGTTTTGATCATTCAAAAGGAAAAAGTTACAGAACCTTCTGGAGGAGTTTGAGCGTCTGATTTTCCTGTTATCATCTGATTTTATTGAAGCAGCTTCCTTGTCTCTAGCAGCTGCTTCCCTTTTCGTTTTCTTCCACTCTATTTCCATAGCTTTTGTCAGTGCATCCACTTTCTTTGTGAGCATCTGAAAATAAAAGCATATTTCTCATCTTCAGTTCTAAAATAATAAGGGGTTGGGTTGTGGGCATGGCTATTACTAGTACCTTTATTTCTTCTTCTTTGGTTTGCAAACTACTCTCTTTAATTTCACAAAACTTCCTCAAATTGATGACCTCTTTTTGAAGCTTATCATATAGAAAACCTGAGACCACGTCATTGGTGCCTAATTCATTACAGTTATTGCTCTTAGAGTCTTCATCATCTTCAACTGTGGTTTTAATTTGTGCTGCTTCTCGTTCATCACTGCGTTTATTTGAATTTATGCCTGCATTCACCTGCATCTTATTTTCTTTTTCATCACTATCAACAACTTTATTTCTTGATGCCCATATTCCTTTTTTCAACATGTTTTCTGCAGCACCATATTTCTTTCTTAGAATGCTGCCCGGTAATAGGTTTCCACTGTCGATGTTGCTTTTTACATTTGTCTTTGGGAACAAAGAGCTTCCAGCAGTAGATGCCCTTGGTTGTGATGTGGATCTGTTTCTCAGTCCACCATTGGTCGTTAGGAAGCTTAAGATGTTAGACTTTTCTGCTTTTGTAGATCCAGAATTTGAACTATTTGAGAAATGCTTTAGGCCTTCTTCTAGTGTTTTCAACCTCAGCTTCAGCTTATCCTGAAAAAAAAAAATTACCAGACAACATTAGTTATCACTGAAAACTCTATCTACACGCCTACATAAAAGGAAAAAGTTACCTTCAATTGTGACTCCGCCTTCGCTGTTCTTTCTGATATAGCTAGCTTTTCTTTCAAGCGTTGCATCTCTGCCTGCATGTGCATGGACATTCTTCATTGTAAAACTCTTTTACTTGAAAGACCAGAACTTACATAAAAATCCTATTTGAGTTGCTTTCTTCAACATTTTAAGGTACAGTTAGGAGTTGAAATTTTCTTTTTCTTGATTGAAATTCAGACCTTTCTAATTATTTTCTTATTCATCGTAATCTTGGTTTTACTGAAGGAAAAACTGTCACTGAAAGAAGTAGTAGTATTTATGGATTGAACAAGCAGAACCATATGAGCTCCAAAGAAGATTCTTATGGGAAAATATACCTGCATTATCCTTCTCTCTTCCAACCATTGCTTGACAGGCATGACCTTGTCATTCTCGTCCTTCCACTCATTTGCCACAACTGTTGCAACTCTATTGGCTGAAACTCTTACCCTTGCTAGTTCCCTCTCCAGTGTCCTCTTCTCCTCCTGAAAAATTGTGTTAAATTATGTCACTATAAGGATCAATCAACCACAATGAAGAAAGTCATCGTGTTCAAAATGGCATCAGCCATAAGAGTTGTCTACCTGCAACTCAGAAATTTGTCTCTGATAATCACGAACAGCATTAGCATTGACTCCACTGGATAAGATGACCTCCTCAAGTTCATGGATGGTTTGGCTAAGTTTTTCAACTTCCAAAATCTTTTGGCGATGCGTTTTCTCTAAGATTTTGTTCTCCTCCTGCTCATGGAAGTTTGTAATTTAGCCAAATACTTACACTTACTACAGAAACTACGTGTTATAATTGAATCATAAAATGTATGCCTGGCAGATCTCAATCTGTCTCTTCAAGTCAAAATTTTCATTCTGAACTTCCTCAACTATTAAAACTCTCTCCAGTGCAGTTCTTAAAATCTTCTCCGCTTCAAGCAATGCTGCCTCTTTGGACTTTGTGAGCCGTTCCAACGCTTTCTTATCTTCTTGGAGAGCTGCAATCTGAACGCAAAACGAATGTTAGAATTTTCATTATTATGCAAATCCACTCCTTGTAGGAGCATCTTTGGTGGAAATTGCATTATTAATTTATTACTACCTCATTCCTATACATCTTAATCTCAGCCTCAAGAGGAGTAATGACACTTTCAAGAGGAACAAAATCATCTTCCTTTTGATCTGCGTGTAACCTTCTAAGAGTGGCTTCTGCAGCATATTGTGCTGCCAATGCATCCTTCTTTTCCTCTGTCAGTTTCTTGATTTCTAGCTTCTGCATAAAATTGAGGCATATGCATCTTTAGAATTTACCACTGTTTGACACGGTTCCAAGTTTCAAGTGATATCAGTACCTTGTGTTTGAGATGATCCTGAGTAAGTTCAAGTCTCTCTTCCAGCTTACCCATTTCAGTTCTCAGCTGCAATTAAGGAATGTTAATTACAGCAATTGTTTAGTGACCCAGAAATTTGTATATCTCGTTATGAACAAATAAATGTGTAGAGCAACTGAATCAGTTCTATGAAGAGTGAGAATGACTTCTTCTAAAACAATTATCTGAATTAATCAATTAACAGCGTAAAAAATTGAACTCTATATCAGTATTTCTAAAGATTTTGACACAGTCAACTAATCAGAAATCATGCTAGCTATGATTTTAAAATAATTATGATAAAATTAACAAATTGGTGTTGGTCATTTACATTGTAAGTTGGATTAAATTAAAAAGATATACCTCTTCTATGGCCTTGTCCTTTTTAGCTTCAGTTGCCCTCAAGGCCTTGATTTCACTTTGACAAGTTGCTAGTTCCTTGGTCTTTTCTGCATAATTTTATAGATGAAACACAGATTTAAATAAAGTAGATCAAAAAATAAATGAATTATAATCATTTATCCTTCGTTTTCATGAGACATTATAATTAGCAGACAATGAAACTTAAGTTACATAACTTCTATCAATATTAAACTTGTAAAATAGTTCCAACGGTAACGGAATCTAACAGTGGCAGCGAAAATGTAAATTTTGGACTTGTGGCTTCCCAATCTCAAATTTTTTCTCTTTTAGATTGATTGGTATTAATGTACTTCTTTTGTATTTTCCAAATGCATTGATTTACTGTAAAAAAAATATTAATTTTGTTAACTAGTGTGCTTAATTTCTTTGACATTATTGAAAAATACTTAACAATATATAAGCTATCAATTATCTTTTCTTTGACATAAAAGTATCCTTTTATTTTATAAAACCCCACCTGTATTCATTAATCTCTATTCTTTTATATACTATAAATAATCTTTATTTAGTTTTCTAACGGAGATCAATCTATTTTAAAAGAAAAAGAAAGTTTTTTCTCAATATAAAAAAAAATACCAATTTAAGTGAAAAATTACTTAAATTATTTTTGACATGTAACTAAATAAACATACTTTTCATTGTTCCCTTATTAGTTTACTAGATTTTTTTTATTGGTAATTTTTTAAGACTCCTATTTCAAGAAATTAATACTATGATGAATTAAGTATTTAACCACATGTTCATAACTAAGAGAATAAAAAAGATAGAGTTTCAAAGAAGAAATTTTCCCAACTTATTAGAAAGCAAAATATCATAATTTTTTTGCCTTTACCTAATGTTGTAAAAACTGTAGAGATATGTAAAGTACATTTTTTGTTTATAATTTTTTAAATATTTCGTAGAGATATAATTAAATTTCAAATTGAGTTAATTATGTCTCCATTTAGATCAAGAAGAGGTGGGTTCAAGTAAATAAGAGCAGTGTCAAAAAAGTTAAGAGAGAAAGCTTTTAGAACAAGTCTCAAGTCACTTGTAAGAATTGATTTGTCACAGAAGTTGCGGTTTGTGAGAAAAATTCCGTAGCTAATTTCTATTAGGACAAAGTGTTACTAAGAAATTTGGTTTGATAACATTCTTTATTTTCTATATTTTAAGTGCTTAAGGTTATGCATATGAATTTTAGAAATATTTAATGAATATTTGAACAAAAAACCTTATTTAAGAGTGGTGATAAATTATGTTACTGTTTTTCACTTATCTCCTTTATTATGGTATCACACCTTGAAATTCTAAAATATCAATTATTTTGAGATTACAAAAAACGTGTTGAATCATTTGAAGACATGGGAGATGATGTTTTTTATGTTTAATTATAGAGTTTAACGGTATTTTTTATTATTATTTAATTGTAAAATACCGTTAGTATGATTTTTAAGATGAACTAATCTCATTTATTACTAGATTATGGTCTAAAATTTATTTTATTCTGTTAATTTGTATTTTTTTTTTTACTAGTGGCTATTTTGACTGTTTTATTCTTTCGAAATTATGAACAGAAGAAAATAATAATGAAGTAATAATGAAGTAGCATTTGTCATCATCTTGATAAGAAAGTTTGAAAATAAGAAAACAGTGAAAATAATGCAAAAATGAACAATAAAACTTGCACTAAAACTTAACGTGTGTCCTTAGTTTTGAAGATATAAAATGCATTTTCAATAGTTTAATTTTAAGTTTGTGTTTTGTTTAAGCATCGAGAAAGAAAAAGTCGGCCTTTCTGAAATTTAGATTCTCTGTTAATTTTATTGTTGATGTTGTTGTGTGTTATTTTTTTATCATATTTTAATAATATATTAATTATCACTAATTTTAATAGAACGTGTGTGTAAAAGTTGAACTCACAAAAAGTAATAAAGTTTGGTTGTCTCAACATGCATTCAACCTCTTGCCAACTTATTTCCAAAAACATACCCTTCGTACCCTTCGTCTTTAATGTCCTGCATATGTTGTGTTTTGGTTCTAAATTTAGTTTTAACTCTCTTGACTAGGGATGGTAACGGGGCAGAGCGGAGATGGGTTTCGCTATCCCATACCTATTTCCATATAAAAAATTCATCCACATCTTCATATCCAAATTCAAACGGGTATCAAACTTTTTTCCCATTCCCATCTCCACTGGATAACGGGTATAATCTCGTACTCATACCCGTACCCGTGTTCTAACTACTTCAATTATGAAATATTCAATATTAGGAGGATTTTCTTCGATGCCAAATACCTTAAAATAAATTATAATTGTTTACATTTTATATTAGAATACCAAATAAAATTTCATGTGAACCAAAACATTTATTAAAT
>Ga0214542_1003665_pt1 | contig 31080 bp, 10 predicted proteins | sample CNSS1metaG_FD_160096 | JGI IMG/M metagenome (GOLD analysis project Ga0214542, IMG submission 160096) | Root nodule microbial communities from cowpea collected in UCLA plant growth center, Los Angeles, California, USA - CNSS1 | ecosystem: Host-associated > Plants > Roots > Nodule | place: USA...
AAAATTTGGTAAAAAAAAGAAAAAAAAAAAACAAAACAAAAGTAATCTAGTTAAAAAAAATGTATAAAATCATTTTAATTTTTCTTAAAAAATATAAATCAAATTTAAATATTAGTCATTTTTTTGTTTACATGCAAAATTATTATTATTATTATTATTAGTATTGAATATTATTGTAAATTTAATTTATGTATGGTAATATTAAAAAAAAGGAAGTTATACGTGACCTAAATGTTAATAACATATAAATTTATATTTATTTTAGCTTTCAGCCAAGTTTTTTAAGATATTATATTTTTTTACATTATTTTATTTGTTATGTAATTATTATGACTTTTTTAAATTCGTCTCAGATAAATTTAAAAACTATTGAGACTATTTTAAATTTTTGTTATTTAATGAGTTATTAAAATTTCAAAATCTTTAGAGTGTGTTTGGATAGAGTATTTTAATGAAGCAATTCATTTTTTTGAAAAATTTAGATTTCTTTGTAATGAAATGTTTTGTTTGGATAGAGAAATTAAAAAGAATTTCAAATGCAAGAATTTTTTTGAAGGATTTCAATTAGCTAAATTAGTAGAACTTCAAATACCCTCAAAATAGGTGGAATTTGAAATTCTTCTCACTCAACCTCACATTCTAGACGATCCGGACGGGCACAACGACTCGGACGTACCCGACGACCCGAACGTGCCCGACGACCCGAACGTGCCCGACGACCCAGACAAGCCCGACGACCCGGACGGGCCCGATGACCTAGACAAGCCCGACGACCCGGACATGCCCGACGACCCAGACAGAATGATGAAATGGACGGGCCCGATGACTTAGAAAAGTTACTCCCCGAACGTGCCCGATGACCCGGACGGGCCCGACGACCCGGATGGACCCGACGCACCTGATGATCCAGACAAGCCCGATGACCCGGACGGGCCTGACCTAGACGGGCAAGAAAACCCGAACGAGCCCAACGACCTGGACGGACCCGACGACCCAAACTGGCCCTTCCTAATCATTGGGCCTGACGACTCGGACATGCCTGACGACCCGAAAGTGCGGGACAATGCGGACATGCCCGACGATCCGAACAAGCCCGATGACCCAAACAGACCCGACGACCGGACGGGAACTATGACCCAGACGGGCCCGATGACCCGAACGGTCCCGACGATACAAACGGGCCCGACGAATCGTATGAGCCAGACTATCCGGACAATCTTGACAACCCGGACGGACCTGATGGTTTGAATGGACCCGTACGAGTTGTCGGGTCGTTCGAGTCTCGGGCCCGTCTAGGTCGTCGGGCCTGTCCGGGTCGTCGGACGTGTCCAAGTCTTTGGGCTCATCTAGGTTTGGTACTGTTGTAATGGAATTTTTGACCCAAATGTATGAATATAATGGGATTATGCCTTGGATATGATTTAACTATGTGTGCTTGGCGTTTTGGGAACCAAAGGTAATCTAAAATTATGCATATGTGTTGTTGAATTACGGGTACACTAAACTGGTATGAAATGGGATGCAAATTGGTGTTTGGTTGCTGCTGTTATGTGCGTAATCAGTGTAGGGACCTGCAATTCTCGCTCAGACGAGCCAGGCTCGCCTAGGCGAGATTAGCAGGGACGCAAACCCTGTTGCTATATGAGCGTCTCGCTCTGGCGACGAAGATTGGGTTTGAGCGACACGTACACTCGCTCAAGCGAGATAGTTTCACCTAAGCGAGATGGTGTTGAAGTTGCGCGTGTTGAGCGCGACTTCTTGTCTAGGCGAGGGTTTTGTGGGTTTTGAGCGAACCAGGATCTCGTCTAAGCGAGACGTCGTGCCCATGTGTGATGCTTTGTTTGCATTTTAGCTCAGGCGAGTTGGATATGGGTGTTTGGGCGAGAGATGATCTCGCCTAGGCGAGAGTATCTCGCCTAAGCGAGATAACGTGGTGTGGTCTCTGTTTTAAGCTTGCTGAGGCGAGTTGGGTTAGCCTAGGCGAGGCTGAGAGCTTAGTTTGGGCGAGAGGTCCCTAGCCTAAGCAAGTTTATGCGAGTTATTATGTTTTATGTGCTTGTGTGTGATGATATGGCTGTTTTATTCTAAGGATAGGTTGTATATGCATGTGGTGTGGTGTTTGGGCTTCAAGGACTAAGTCCATTAGGGGTCTGGGATGTGCTTGGTGGTGGACACATGATGGGCATGAAACTAGTTGAGTTTTCGTCGGCTACTAATGGGCGAGGAGTCCTTAGTATGGTGATTGCATGTATCAGACGCACGATGGGCAAGGAACTGTTATGTTCCCGTCGGCTACTATTGGGCGAGAAGTCCATAGTATAGTGATTGCGTGCGTGCCAGGGTCCAAGTGAGAAGACTTGAATGATTTACTACAGGCGAGGAGTCTGTAGGGCAGGACTATGAGCGGGATAGGCTCATAGGGTTGGACCACGAATGAGTTAGTTTCGTGGAAGCACAGTGAAGTCCCAAGATCTAGTGCATGCATATGACTCATGAAGGACTATGAGGTCATGGTGGGATGATTTGAAATGTATAAGAGTTTAGTTATGTTATTTTGGGTCGGGAAGCATATTTATATTCATGCTTGTTTATATATATATATATATTGTGCATAGCTCACCCTTTCTGTGTGTGTGGCGATGATCGGATAACTTGTTATCCGGAAGCAGATGATGTGATAGGTGGGCCAGGAGATGCTTAAACTCGGAGCGAGGGCTAGCAGGGGATATTTTTGTATATACATATAGTATATATTTATAATTTTGTTTTGAGATTATTATGTAAACCTGGCGGGAGCCATTGATTTTGTATTTCAGTTTTATGAATTATGAACTCCCGGTTTTATAGCTTTGTATATTAAAGTTTTGAATTTTCCGTGTTTTGGGAAATAGTTTATAATAAATGCAACAATTACTGTGTTTTGAATTTTTATTTATTTAATATCAGTAATAGTCCTTAAGGATGTTACAGGTCCAGCTCAGGTGGGTCGTCGGGTCTAACCAATCTGGTTGCGTAGTTAGGTCTGCCCGACCCATATGGGTTGTCGAGCATGTTTCCAAATTTATCATGAACTCAAAACATAATTAAGCGTAAAATAAATATTGTTAAAATTAAATTTTATCTCACAATAAATTCAATTTTTTTTTCCAAACAAGAAATTGAAACGTAAGGTATTTAAATTTCCTTATCCAAACAAGTTATTTAAAAAATGAATGAAATTTAATTACAAGCAATTCAAATACAAAACATTTCAATTTCTAAGCATCGTTGAACTGCTTCATCCAAACACAAGGTTAATAATTACATGTTCTAATTACACTTATATTATTACTATGCTTAAATGTTACCAAAGTATTTTGTTACGTTACATGTCACCATGACGACAAAATCTCCTTCAAAAATTTATTGTATTTAAAAATAATATTTTTTAAATTTAATTAAAAATATAAAATTAATAAAGATAAAAATAAAAAAATAAACATAAACATAAAATTTTAAAATATAAAATATTTAACAATAAAATTATGAAATTTCAAATTAGAAAATTAAAAAATTATAACTTTGTAATTTCTTATTTTGTTAATTTGTGAATTTTTTTCAATTTTTAATTTTATAATATTCTACTTTTGTAATTTTATAATTTCATTCTTCATAATTGTATAGTTATTTATTTTATATTTTTTATATTTTTCTTAATTTTATAATTTATAATTCATAATTTTAATTAAATTTAATAATAGTTTTCGTTTTAATCACGGTGTCTTTTAATAATATTATGTGATAATATTTAAACAAAATAATAATAATACAAGAGTGTAAGATAAATGTCACAGCATATAATTAACATTGTGTATTTATGTAAACTTAATTAAAAAAAATTTAAATTTTGAAGATTTAATTTACCACGAAAATTTAATAGGTTCTTATTAAAAATTTACAAATTAGTCGAGGACTCAAGACACAATTAATTATTTGTTTTAATATCTATTCGATATGATTATATATTCTCTTACAATTGAACTGGTTGTTTAACTATCGATCCAATTTTTTAATATAGAAAATAAAATAAAAATTGTGAAGTTTCTACAGTAAAGAATAAGAAAAAGCCGTTATTTTAAAATAAAATAAAAAAGATTAAACTTGTATATAAAGTCCAGAAATAAATATAAAACATTTTGCTACCAAAATGCTCCTTTAGAGGTTTCCTCAACTGGAATAAGGTGAGTCACCTAAAACTAAATCAAATAGAAATACATTTCTCTTATTCCATATTTCATTTGTTGTTTTCTGGTTGCTTCTTCAAATATTCTTTGAATAAATAAAACAGAAAAACTAAAAGACAAAACATTTTTCACTGTGAAAATAACAAATTGATCCGAAAGAAACTACTACTTCAAGAATAATGTTGTTGTCCAAATATATTAATTATTTCATTTAAAAGTGCCAAAGTAATTTTCTGCAACTTTTTGTTTATTAACGTACCAAAATGAATTAACAAAGCAAATTTTCTTTTTTCTTTTTTTCTTTTCTTTTCACTCAAGTTTTATTTTTGGTAAAAATGTCAAAATAAATTCTAACTCATAAATTAATTCAATTTATAATAAAATTGGGTTGGATTGAGTTAGAAAAAATACAGTGTTTTAATAATATATTTAATAGAGAGTAAGCAAATGAATTTCAATAAATAGAAAGAGATAAGTGAAATTATTTATTTTAAAAGGGATGAAGAAATGAAATGTATATATTTAAAGTAAAATTTGTGAAAATTTGTATGATATAAAATTTGTGAAAATTTTATGATTAAAATTAATATAAAATAAATTGTATCATATTGACTCACTTTAACATCCATACTTTTTCATTCATGATTTAAAATAGAAAAAGAAAAAACAAAATGATCAAATTGTATATTAAATGAATTAATCGCCCATAAAGCCAAGCATATAATTGATTAAACCCGTTGGCTGAAGCTATACCTTATTTATTTATATAATAATAAAGTCTCATTCAATGGATAATCAAATTTTCATAAAACTATAAGCTGTTTCACCTTATCTTCATTAATGTCACTAATATTTATGGAAATGAGTTATTAATGCGTAATTATGTATAGGATGCGTGTGCGTAAATTAAGGGATTAACTATAATTGTCACACCGTAGTTATGCAGAATTTTCTAACAATTTTATAACGATTATAAACATTTGAATTTTGTAATTGTTATATATTTTTTTTAAATTATATATTGAGTTTATATAAAATTTAATACAAAATTTAAATAAGTTTAATTTGGTTAAAAATATCTATTATTATAAAAATATTATTATAATATTTATATAAAAATTAAATTTGGTCTCAATTGGATGAAATTATTTTAGTTTATAAAGAAATTAAGACTAAATTGAGACAAAATAATAAATAAAGAGACAAAATTGAGATTTTTCACCCACACAATATACATATGACAAAATCATAATTTGACATGTGACAATTTTTTGTAATTAAAAAAATTTTTAAAAAATCAAAAGAATTACAAGCTGACTTGTGACAATGATACGTGTCAATTATTTAAAAAAGAAAATTGAAAATTACAAAAAAAATAAATAGAAAAAAATCATCCGCTAACACATAACACACAAAGTTAATGTCCCAATGATACCTAACAGAAAGGACAAAATTGAAACAAATTTTCAAAAATAGGACCCAATTAAAACGACTTAAAAGTTGAGGACCCGATTGATATTTGTGAACGAGACAAAAAAAACGTGATTAAAACTAAAATTTATAACTTTGGTTTCTATTTTTTTAATTTTAATTTTTGAACTTCTTTATATAATTTATGTCTTGAATTTTTAACTATATATAACCTTTTCAATTTTAGATTTAACCATTCATAATATTTGCTATTTTTATCATGACGTAGTGAGATTAAAAACAAAAATGATGCTCGTAACTTTTAGTAAAAAAATCGAGAAGGGTAACAGGGGCAAGATACTTGTTACTAAATATAATTTAACTCTGATTTAATATTATTTGAGAATCAAACATTAAACCTAAATTAAATTTACTAAATACAGGAATTAAATTACAATTAAAAAATTAAAGAAATTCTGACATAGTTACTTTCTTTCATGTACCCTAAACAAGAAAATGTTCATACTCCATAACAGGCTCTCTTTTTTTTTTTGGGGTCAAATATAAACCGGAACCGAGACTTGGTAGAGCATGGTTTATGGGCCTTATTCTAAAGTTCACACTAGTGTTTTTTTTTTCTTTCAAAACTATCTTTCATAGATAATTGAATATTAAAATAAAAGTGATTGATTCTAAAAATGTAAGGACTTAAGTAATTGAAACTAATGAACTAAATTCGCTTATTTCGTAATTTAAAGGGATAAAAAGTATAACTGATTCAAATTATTTATCAGTTTTTGGCATGTACAAAAAGAATTTATTTACATTTTATTGTTTACTCGTAGTTTGCATAGAAGAGAGTAAATAATTTCACCAAAGTCCGGGGTTTTTAATGTGTTTTTTTCTCTGAAAAATATACAGTTTTTTGCTTTTAGTCTTAATCCAAACAAAATTATTTTAAACTTTTAAAAATCCCGTAGGGTTTGAGTAATTTGTACGATGCTGAAAAATCCTTACATTAATAATATGGATATTATTTTTCTTAAAGGCAAAAGTATCAACTTCTACCATGATGAAAACTGCTACAAAGATTCCCTTCCTTGAGATTTGATTTTTCAAAATCCATAATATCAAATATTCAATAATATTAAAAAAAAAAAATTGAACTCAAAACCTCTTTCATCCTTATTTTAAATATTTTCTGCCTCATCTTATTCTAACAAATCGATTGAAAATAATTATAAGAAGCTGAAACATGATGGTTTCAAGATTTGTATTACATTTCATGGGATAGAATTAAGTGGCTAGCTCATAGGAATCAAAATCATACTAAATTACAAATTATAAATCATCCATGCTACAATTGAAGAAGCAAAAAAAAAAAAGTTTGAATAATCTTGGATCCTTTTATAAAGCATCTTTGATTTAATGTATGAACTCCAATATTGCATAGTAGGCAACTAAGATAGGAAGTGAAACAATCATGCCAAAGATCACCCTGTTAATCACAAAGGATAAAACGTTATCATATCATAAACCCTTCAAAAATTAAGTACATATTTTTAAATTGTTGACCAAAATTATGATAATATTCTATCTTATAAATTTTATATTAACTAGAGATAAAATTTGTTTTATAAGTCAATTTGTAAAAGTCCATTTCATAACACTATTTTATATATTCTAAATTGACGACATAAAATTTTTCAACCATTCATGTATGAAAAAAATTGAAACTTACGCAGTGCTGAGAATCTCTGGATGCAATCCATACTCTTTAGCAAAAATGAAGGATGTGATGGATTGTGGCACAGCAGCCTGCACCAGATATATATAGAGAATGAAATAATTAAATTAATTTGTTTTTTTCTTTTGTTTAAAATCACATCTATATATCCTCTACAAAAGGTAATTAATTCTCTTTGAACGAAGAGAAAATAAAATAATCGAATATGCGAACATACTTTTAACAAGTAATTAATTCTGTTTACACGTAACCCACAAAACAAAATATGTTGTGTCCTACACTTCCTCCATATTCCCTTGTCACCACCACCTCTTTTTCATGCATATAAAAAAATATTACTCAACATTCACTCATGTTTCAACAATCTTTTGGTGGTCTCAGTCACAAATCAATAACTAAACTAATACATAAAATTGCACGAATTTGGCAATGAAAACATTGTACGTGTTGTCGGTTTTATCAGAAAACATATATCAGTACAACATTAATTATGTCAGTTTTTTTTTATCAGAAAACATATACCAGATATCAGTAGAAAGTTTTATTCACATTTGAATTTCCTAACAAATTGTTGATCGAATGAATGTGAAAACCACTGATTCATATGTTATGTATGTATATGCATTACCTGAATGATGGCAACTCTGAAGACGTCACCGTGCAATCCTACAGCGATGGCACCGATAGCCATGGCTGCAGGGCCCGCAATGAACTTCAACACCAAACCAAATACAGTCAGACTTGGTCCACAACCAATCAACTTATCCTGAAGTGCCATGAAAATACCTGCATCTCCAACTAGTTTAAGTTAATTACCTTCACCAAAGTTTAATTTGTTAGGATCCAACGCATACCACATTACCAAAAGCTATATCTTTTAGTTAGGGTGCAACTCATTTTACTTAAAAATATATCAGTTCAAGCATCACGATTTGATTGTGACTCGATCCACGTGGACTCTATCACGAGACAATTTATCCTACCAGGTACGTAATTAATTAACCTAAAACTAAGGAAACTAAAGAACATAGATGTGATTAACTCACTCACCCATACTAAACATGGCAGTTCCCGTCCCTGCCTTTGACATGATCTGTATAGACCCTTCTAACATACTCGGCATCTCCAAATTCCACCTGTTAGATATGAAGGCCCAGGAAATGCCAATCACACAACCGTAGGAGTTAGGGTTCATGACAAGTTTGAGCCACACAACTTTCATCAACTTGCAAAACGGAATACTGCTAACACTTTCTTCTATCGCCAACTCCTCTTTAACATCAATGGCTACACCATTTTCTCTTCCACCACCTTCACCTTCACCTGTCAAATCATCAACAATCATTGATTTTTTTGATCTAGGTTTAAAGCTGCTGGTGGTGGTAGTGGTGGTGGTGGTGCCTTCGATTCCTGTTCTCCGAACCTCCAACACAAAGAGAAGCAAAGTGAGCCATATGATGGCCTGCACCACCGAGGACTGAACCACAAGGTCCTCACCAAGGGCTCCGTACATGGGCTTCACCATCGGAACCCCAACGACAAGAGCGTTGGTGAGAGTGCACAAAGAGAAGCTGGTTATGGACCAGCAGAAACTCCCCTTGGTGGTGCACCTGGCCCATAGGGCTAGCACCACGATGATGATGAACTTTGATATGGTGTCTGCAGCTATGAACGAAAAGTTCATTTTGAAAGGGTCGATGTGTGCAGTGAACTCAAATGTAAAGAGTGGCAAAGTGAAGTAACATACTAGCTTGTTTATTGCATCACATTGCTCCCTACTGAAGATCTTCCACCACTTCACTGAACCATACCCTAACACCAGAGCCACGTACAGTGGCACCACTGCTACTATCACTTTGTACACATCTTCCCACCCTATCATTCTCTTTTTCTCAAAACCTCGACTTTCTCAACAAAACTATGAATATTTTCGACAACTTGGTTTTTCTGTTTTTGGTTTCAGTGTAACCAAACTGCATTTTGAGTCAAACAGTTACCGATTTGGAGTATTTATATGCGTACACTTACGACAAAGGACAGAATTATGTGAATAAACAAATCGGTAATGTTATTCTTAGAGTGAAGTCATTTAAATATAAATCTTGATATTCAAGTGTAAAGTAGACATACAAATCATCAACTTTATTCCAGTGACATCATTTGGTTGTGTTCTGTTTCTATTATTTTATGTTGATCAACAATTTATGAAGGTGAGTTGTTATGCAACACCGAGCTTTTGTGGCTTAGAAATGGAGTTCAGAATGATGTGGAGGTTGAACTGTACCGTTTCTAATACTCAATAAGTGAGATTCTAGAGCACTAGTTAGCCTTTTTGTTTTTTTGTTTTTTTTCATCTATGCACACGTATAAATATTATTCGAATGAGTTTACCGTGAATCAATCCTATAAAATTGATTTTATTTAGCTTTTATTCCTAAACATTTGTGTTTTTTTTTTTCGAATACATTCCTTCATATTTAACGTTTTTAGACATCATTGATGTGCATTTCAACATAATTTAGAACAACAAAACGGCGTGTAAAGTCTAAATATTGTCTTTAACATTTTACATTATAAGACTACAATAAAAAAAATTACTATCGAATAAAAATCGTGGATAATCACTAAAGTATGTTAGTATTGTCAACGATTTACCTATGGACCTATTATCAATGAATGTTTTTGTTAATAATTAAAATTTTAAAAATTTTCGATAAAATCTGTTAATAATATTTATTTTATTGATAAACTATTTTCATAAAAATAAATTACTAGCTAGTAATTTAAATATATAAGAACATGAATGTACTTTTAACATTAAATCTTACACTCTCAAGATTACATATCACCATAGAATATGAATATATATTAATTCAATTTAATAAAAATAATTTATAAAATGAATATTATTCCCATTTATATATTTTTATGGATTTTATCTCTGACTATCATAAGATGGAGTTTTACTTTCAAAAACTTTATTACAGTAGAATACCTCACTACAAGAAAATGTCTTATTAGTAACAAATTTTAGTGACTAAAAGTTGTTAGTCACTATAGTGACCAATTTAGATATCAATTTACAAAATTAAAATTTATTGGTTAGTAAAATAGTCACTAATATAAATAAAAAATTATAATTGGTCATTAAATTTGTCACTAATTAATTAGAGACCAATTTAGTAACTAAGTTATTTTGATAGCCAAAAATTTGGTAGCTAATTTTTAGTGACCAGTTTTCTTTGGTAGCCAAAACTATGATAACTAATTTTAAAAACCAATTTAGTGACCAATTATAATTTTTTATTCATAATAGTAACTATTTTAGTAACCAATAATTTTTTTACTTTGTACTCGTATCTAAACTAGTAATTATAGTAACTAACAATTTTTTATTACTAAAATTGGTTATTAATGAAATATTTTCTTATAGTATTTTTTTAAATGAATTTTGGTATAATTCATTATTAAAGATGAAATCAGATTATAATATAAAAATGGGTTTTTCAAATTTATCTCGTAAATTCATTGTGAGATTGAATTAGATAGAAATTTATTTATTGGGACTTGAGAAAAAATGTACTTCTTCCTCGAGGAACACCAATTGTATTTATAGAATTTCTGAATCCCGAAATTCATGTGACAAAATTGGTAATATAATATTAAATAATATTAATAAAATATTGATATATTTCAATTATATAATAATAATAATATAAAAAAAAGTGACAATATATACCAAATATTAGGCAAATATTTCATATTAAAGAATATTATAACGTAATAAAACTATTAAGATTTCTCATAGTTACTATTAATATATTCATATTTATCTCAAAATAGATGTATCTCAGAATAGCTTCTAATAATTGAAGTTTAATGGAACTTATTAAATCACATTGCTGAACACTTGCTAAAAAGAGCTGATCGGATAATATAACGAAGGTGTCATTTTCTTATGATTGGAATATAAGACAAGCTTAAGCTTAATTGAATGATTCAAAACATACTTATAAGATGTTTCTAGTTAAGCTCTGACACTTGAGTTTTTCTGAATTGAAGGTGCATTTGAATTGGAATAACGATTTTAAAAGCATGGATTTGGAGTATACGTGGTGTAAGAATTGGATTCCATGCATATATATATATATATATATATATATATATATATATATATATATATATGGATTCCTGAAAGCTGACACGAGTGTAACTAAGTAGCTTAGTGCATGCCAAAGTGTGGTTCCTTTTGGCTTTCTTGTTTTGTGTTGTTTTGTGGTCAGCGATTTTTGACACAGAATAAAGAATGAGGTGCAAGTAGTTAATACCACTACTCCATATCCACCTTTCAAACAAGTTTTTGGGATTGTATTAATTACTGTCACGTTATTGCTTCCTATTTTATTCTTAGCACATCACAGTGGGATTGAATTATAATAATGCACGCATCCTAAATTCTCTGCTTATCATTCATGTCATTTTTTGCTGTTAGAAGGTGACAACACCAACCAATATATACTTACCAATCTTGAATTCAGTCACAGAACCTTCATTTTATGAATAAAATAAAAGTTTAATGTTGGTGTGTTGTGCTTCACCATCACTCACTCACTCATTCTCATCACACATTATCTATATATATGCCATGTATCTAATTAATGGGAAGTTGTTTTTGTATGTTGGAGTGTGATCAACAAGTTTGGGTCATTCAATAATTATAATGGGTTGCTTCAATCAAAAAGTAATTGTTTTAGAGTCACTTAATCACATAAATTAAACAAATATACATGGTTATATGTATTTTTATATGATTTTTTTTATAATTAGATTTGACCATTTTTTTTCTAAGTCATCTTATTTCGTATGTGTTTGTTGGACGGATAAAAATAACATGTCTTGAAAAGTCTCATATCGCCTAAGACAATCAAGGAAGTGGGTGTTAGTGACTATATAATAGACTCTAAGTCTATGATATTCCTTTCTCTGAGTCATAGACACTTCAAACTTGTGTATTTGACTCTTGTATACTCTTATAATAAGTTAAATTATTGTTTTGAAAAGTATAGATATACTTGAAATTTTTTTCCAACAATTTCTATTCTTATCATATTTGACCGTGACTATTCACTTTAACGTTATCTCATTATATTTAATATCAAAACACTAATATATTAAAGTGAGAAAATAATTATATATTTATATATATGAATGCAAAAAAGAGAAAAACAAGTTTAAGTTGCTAGCAAATCATAATCAAAAGTTATAAACTAGGAAGCAGCATTAATGGAATACAAATGCAAAAGTAATTTTTGCCAATAAATTTTGTCATAAGATAAAAACCAAATTATTGTTATATAAGTAATTTTTTTCACATGATTTAAAAAAAAAAAAACTAACTATTATATTAATTCATAATTTTATTGAGTTATTCGAATATAATATTTTAATATGTAGCATATCAAGAATAAATTCAATTTTAGTACAATAAGTTCTAAATTCTCTCTATCGTTATTATATTTTCCTTGAAACGTTAGTTTGTGTACCCTATGTGTACATGTCGACCATAGTATAAATAAACAGTTATCTTTTATTCTAATTTATCATTAATGAAGACGAAGATTAGGTGATATTGTGCTTTTAGGGTTCGTACGCTTTGATGTTTTGTTCTACGTGAATCTAGGGTAAAACATTTTAACACACATGTTCTGTTCTTCGTGAATTGAATTAAACGAGGTGTCTCGAGATGTACTTAGAGGCAATGGAGGATCGTAGTGTGTGTAGGGTCTTGCTCCCTCCAATATTTTTTTTCTCTGTGTAAATATATATATATATATATATATATATATATATATATATATATATATATATATATATTATTAATTTTAATTTGTTTTATCTGTTCAACATGTAACATCCCAATTAAATGGATAATATCAATTTAAACAAAACGTCGCATATAAAATAATATCTAGAGAGTGCGGGAAAAAGGTAAGGAGGCACACAATACCCCAACCATGTTCATACGAAAGGGAGGAGGCATTACACTACCTAACCTAATTAAAATAAATCAACAAAACACAAGTTCTCGTACAGAAAAATAAATCTAGACAATAAAACTTCTTCAGCTAAGGGCTCCCTAGTGAGCCTCATATCCGTCCATAACCATCAAGCCGTAGCATCCTCATTGCTATTACCACTACCATGGGTTCTCGCATCTGCTCACATCAATAGAATTGATGATCATTGCAAAGGAGGAAAATCACACACACAACCATACAAACAAGCGAAAGGGTAAGCTAGTGCACAAAATTCATACATCATAATAATCATCATTCAATCATATAATCAAGCATAATTGACGAAAAACTCTCACATAATACACCAAACCCTTTCAAAACTACAAGACTTGACTATCTGGATACGCATAATGAGGCACCACCACAAGACAGTGGAATTAAGTCCTAGCAGTGAGGCATCACCACGAGGCCTTCGCGGAATTACACCCTTACCAGAGGCACCACCACGTGGCCTACGTGAAATTACGTCCTGGCCTTGAGGCACCACCACGATACTCACGTGGAATTACGTCCTTATCTCGAGGTACCACCGTGAACTCCTCTTTAAAAGGGTCCACAGAATTATGTCCATTAGATGAGGCACCACCATGAGCTCTCACTACAAGAGTCATGGAATTACGCCCTACTCACATATTGAACATGTTTCACCAACCAATCAGAAGTCCCCATAACTAACATCATGTATAACAACCCCATCATGCAACTCAGGCTTTCCAATTCATATAACACACAACAACATACCATTCCCACCGCAACCTCATATATCAATCATGGCATCATCCCTCAACCCACGTAGTAAAGCATTTAGATCAAATAGGCAATCACACATCAGTGCACCATTCAACAATAGTACCAAACTCACCCCACAATCTCGCTCAGGCTAATAGGTCCCGCTCAAGCGAGGGGGGTCCTCTCGCTCAGGCGAAACCCTTCTCGCCTAGGCGAGATCGCGAAAGGGGAAAAGCGGACTCTGCGAGGTCTCGCTCAGGCGAGTCCCTTCTCGCCTAGGCGAGATCACTCCTCGCTCAAAAATAAAAACCTCTCGTCTAAGCGAGAGATCGAGCAGCAGGTCCTGGGCGAGCCTCTACTAATCTCGCCTAAGCGAGGCAAGCTCGCTTGGGCGAGAAAACCAGTGCCTGCCACTGTTCTTTCGAGTGACAGCCACCCACACGCACCCACACAGTCCAACATGCAATTTCAACTGATTAAATTCACACACAGACCGTTCAATCATCATAGACTCATCAAACAAGCAGATTCTACCGAAAATGTGGTGAGATCTAGCTTCCCTTACCTAGAATGAGCTAGCAAAATAACTTTGACACCTAAGCCCACCACTGCAGCAGCCCCACGAGCAGATTGAAGAGCTGGAGATAGTGGCACATAAGGGAGATTAGGTTTACTACTGTGAACCCCAACATAGAACACGAAAATAACTTAGAGAGGGTTTAAGGTCATGGAACAAACTTACGTGCAGGAGCAACGAGGTTGAACTAACTCGAACGGAACGGAGGGCCAAACCCTAGCAGAGACGGCAGCAGCAGCTCAAGGGTGTGTGGAAATTTGTTTTACGCAAAAGTGTCAGAATTAGGGTTTTGGACAGCTTTAGGTCAGTTTTTTCCTTATTGGGCCAGCCCTCAGGCCCAAAGGTTAAGGGCAACCTAAAAAAAAAGGGCAGCACGAAAAAGTGGACCTTACACAACACCTCCATAATTTTTATGTATTTATTTTAGACTTAACTTCAATTCAACTCTCAACTCATTTTAAACCATAATGATAAGATTGAATAGTAGTTGATATTAAGCAAACAAAACTTTAAAATCAAATAATAGAAAAGGTAGATCAGTTTTAACCAATCAAGTCATTGAATAAATTAAGCAGTAAGTTGTTTAAATTTTGAATGTATTTTAGGTGAGTGTGTAAATGTTAAGTTGTACTAAGTACAAAGATGACTTAGAATCTAATTTTGATATTTGATACACAAATATATTAATTTAAGATTTAGAATCAGTTGGTCTAATTAGACTGTAAGTTTGCCTAAAATGCTTTATTCGATAACATTTATATATTGTCTTTTACGTATGTCAAAATGAGTTTTAACCCATGAGCCAATTCGATTCACAACAGGTTTGAGTCAAGTTAGGTTGAGAAAAATTAAGTTTTTCTAAAAGTGGATTGAACTTAATCCAGGTCACTCCACTTAACCACCAACATTTTTTTACAATTTTTTGTAATAATTATTTACTATCCTTAATTATATAGGTTCAGAATTTCATATTATAAATGCTAAAGTGTTGCTCAATAATATTTGAATATTTGAATGTTTAATTAATTTGATTGTCAAGTGATATACGCTGATACTTTAATCTTTAACTATAATCTTTATAGTAAATTACTCAATCAATTGTCTTATAAATTTTTTTTTTCTAAATTAGCATGACAAAAAAAATTATTAAAATATTATCACATTTATTTTGAATAACTTATTTTTTTTATCAATTGGTTTTAAAAAATCTTCATTTCTTTGTAAACTGTCATCCAATACTATTTATATAGATTATTTGGACTTTGTTTGAAATTTATGAATGTTATGTATTTTATTTTATTTGAATTTTATGGTTAAAATATGTTTTAAATATTTTTTTTTTAAATATTCACGGATATCCGTACATATCCGTGGATATTAAAAAAATATCTAGGTATCCTTATGGATATGGGGACGGGTATGGTGTGAATATTTATCCGGTGAGTAGGATATGATAGACCTAATACATGTATCCTACTTGCTCCATTAACATCCCTAAATGTGAAACTTAAACTTACACTTGAATTTTTAACAAATTATTAAGATGATTATCTAGTCAAGTGTTTTTTGATCGAGTGAGAAATTATCATTTAGAGAAACAATTCCAAAAGTACTTGAAAATATTGTGAAAGAATACTTGATGGTTGGTTAGACAATTTTCGTGTTTAACCCAAAATTATGCTTTACTATTTTATTTATCTTTCCTTTATACAATTTCTTAAGAAATAAACTTTTAATATAATTTAAATCAGTTTGTATATAATCATATACCGTAAATTTATTCAATTTATAATCAACGTGACATCTAACACAATTCAATGTTGGAAATATTTTATGACTATTAATTAGTGATGAATTTAATGCGATATGAGTGTAATCCGGATTCGTTTAGCTATCAAAATTGTATCCAATCACCACTTACCTCACATTTTATTTGCTATTTTGTTACTAAGTTTTTCTTATCTTTAAATGATTGAGACCAACTTACGTATACTTGGTCGCTAATTATTGTGAAATCTAAAATGAATAGTGGCAGTAAATACGATTATAGTATTGTAGTCATTTAAGAAATATTTAGTTTTAGTCGCAAGTTGATCACAATAATTTTCTTCATATTACTAATGAAAATTTCGGTCACTAAAATTATTACGGCAAAAATATCATTTAGTAATGGACACATTGTTCCATGTGATGTTGTAAATTTTGTTTCTTGATTATTTAAAAATATTCGGACTTATTTAACAATTATAAATACCAAAAAGTATAGATATTTTACATAATCGCACAAATAATTTAAGTTATGTGAATGTGTTTGTTTACGTGGTAAAAGAATATTTAGACTATTGCTTAAAAACAATAATCAAAAAATATTTGGGAAATCATAAGTGCGTTATAAAAGAATAATTGTAATACTTAGTAAAAAGAAACAAGTTAATATATTTAACATGTTTGTGTTTTATTGTTTTACTTCTAACCTTGCTTCTTTTAAAATGGGATTTTGTAGTGGGAAAACTCAGATATTGTAAAAGTTTTTAAAACAAAATTTAACTTTCATTCATTAATTTTTTTTGTTTTAATAGCTTCCACACAAATTTTGACCATTTCCATTTGGGTGTTGGCAATTTGATAAATCATCATGAATGGTAGTGATCTTCACTATCCATGGAAAGCAAACTTCCAAAGCCAAAAGTTGAAAACCAATGAAAAGGAAAATGCACTCAAAGATTCTGAGAATGAAACGATAGAATACACGAACAACATCACAACATATTTCCATATATTTAGGGTTAAATATTTTTTGTCCATCAAGTTTCAGTGAATTTTGGAATTAATCTTTCTTCGAAACTTTATACTAATTCAGTCTTTCATCTTTATAAATGCGTGAATTTAGTCTTTACCAAATTTTGTTAAGTTTATTTGACATTTTAAATGCATTTTATAATAATATTTGAGTTAACATTAAAGCAAAAATGTGTCAAACGGAATAAACAATTCAAATACTATCATGAAATGCGTTTGAAACATAAGATAAATTTAACAAAATTTGGTTAAAATAACTAAATTCACGCATTTTTAAAAATGAATGACTAAATTAGTCAAAAACTTTGAAGATTGACTAATTTCAAATTTCACTAAAACTTTAGGGAAAAAAACATATTTAACCCATATATTTATTATTTCAAACATTCATTTCATTAAGATGGTGACTCCCCCTTGATTTTCTCGTTTCAACATTTTATTAATATAATTTGAATAAAGTTTAAAAAAGAAAGGTATCATTTTTAAAGTTAAGTAATATCTTGATGATTTAAATTTAGAAACTTGAATTACAAAATTTTTATGTTCCAAAAGATGGGAACAATAACACATGGGGAGAAAGAAGGGAGCGTGTAGCATAATTTGTGGTGTAAGTAAATTTTGAATATGTTGAGGATGTCACAGAATAAAATTTAATGATGTTCGTCTAAGATGTTAACAATTCACACGGATTTGTTGAAGGAAGGAATAGAATTTTAGCGATGCATGTGAGGACACAAACACATCAATTCCAATTTGTGTTACTTTGATTAGTCTGCATCTAACATTATTTTAACCCTTTTTTTTATACTTAGAACATGTTCCTTCAAACTTGTAATATTTCACGATGCAAATGAACTTTCACCAAAAATATTAATTAAATATTTAAAGATGATATCAAATTATATCATATAGATAAATGAAACTTATAAGTGAAATCTTGGTTAAGTTGTTAATAAAATAATATCAAATTATATTATAGACAAATGAAAATTTTGTCTTATAAATCGGTCAATTTTATTTCATGATTAAGTTCGTTTTAAAATTTATTTTTAATATGGTATAAAATCTATTTAATATAAAATTTATTAAATTTTTTATATTACTTAGTATTAAATCATTGTCAAATTTTAAAAAATGTTTAATCACACGTTTAAAATGTTGAACTAATACAAAGAAATATATATTAAAATAAATAAATACTAAATTTCAAATAAATTTATATTAGACACATATTTTTTCAAAATCTATTAATTATTTATTATCATATGAAATTTTATTAAAATAAAAAAACAAAAAACAAAACATAGTGAACTATAACAAACTCATGAAAAAAATATACATTTCGCAAAAGATAAACAAAGTATATTTACTATAAAAAATATTTAAAAAATTATGATAAGATAAAATATTAAATTACTTATATTATTTTTTATTAATAAAAATCAAATTAGTCGACTTATTAATACACTAATTTTTCTTACGAAAAAATATAAAAAACTTTTGCCGCATTTTATATGATAAAATTTTGACAATCGAAGTTGAATTTCTAATATTAAGAAAAAGTAATATTTAATATTTAAATGGATCACTCGTCTACCATGAATTTTGTATGGTTAAAAGCAATGAAATTGATATATTTGTACGTGTTGCATTTTGTTTTGGCATCTAATTATTTGTTTTAACTTTTTCTACTTGGATATTCTTGTGTTAGTATCCAATGTCGTTCAATTTCTTCTGCTTCTTTTAGTTTTTAGTGCTCAGAGTATTTTGAATTTGCTTTCTCCCATTGAAAGCCATTTTTTCAACTATTTCGTTATGTCTCATATATTTTTATTTTAATGCTAAAAGTGAGACAGTGTCGTGCAATTGTCAATTTTACGTTAGAAAATAAATATATTTTTTTGAAAAAAAATGAGGTGATTGTCGTCCAACTTTATATTTTTTTTTCTAACTTATTATCCACTAAAAATACAAATATACTTTTTGGTGTATTTGTATAACTGGTAAGTGAAAAAACTTTTTCGGTACCTCTAATAAATTTTATATAATTTAGGAATCGAAGTTAATGACAGTTTAAATATTCTTTATTTTTTAAAATAACTTTTAAAAATAAAATTGTGATAAAACTTTACAGTGCACAATATTTTTTTTCTTCTAACGAGTATTCTATAACATAATAACAATAATATATATAACATTAAAATAATACTATAAAGTTTTATATTGATGGGTTCAATTGCTGACATAAACTTTGAGAGGCTTACATCAACATCTCATAAAGTAGAAACTATAAAGGCTAGAATGCACTTAATATACCTTTGGTGCCTCACAACAATTAGAACAAATTTTTAATTTACTATTAATTAAAAACTTTGCATCATTCTAAAGTAAATAATAATTTAATTATTAATAAATTTCTTATTCTCTAAATTAACCCTCATTTGTCTTTAATGAAAAATTATTAAAAATACTTGCAAATCACCACCAATCAATTTCTTAGGATTTTGAAAAATAATTAACCTAAAGTTTGAGTTTCTATACTTTTTAAATTAAAAATAATGTATTATGAATTGAATAAATATTCTATTAATATTTTTAATGTATGCAGAGAAATACTTGACCAATACAGATAACACCTATTAGTATAAAATTAGGATTTTTTATTTTCTTTCATTTATAATTTCCTTATTTTCTAAAAACCACCATAGTTATTATTAATCACCGATCAAAGCGTACCCTATATACTTGACAACAATTATTTAAAAATATAAAAAATAATTATACGTCCATAAAAATTAAACTTAATTTAATAAGCCCACGCCCAAACTTCATTAGTGGATTTCAATTTTGTGACTTCTTATTCGGATTCTCTTCCCCTGGGCTTGCTCACCTTTTATAGTTATCATGGGCCTCTATTGAGAAGAAAAAAATTATTTTAACATAATTATAATTTTATTTAATTTATGTTATTTCATAGACGATATGTTTTTAACTATGAATAGGTTTATATATATATATATATATTATAAATTAAATATTTTCAATAAATAAAAGAATAAATATATTTTTAGTTTTTGAATTTTGATGTCAAATTATAATTTTTTTTTGTTTTAAAATTTAATTTTTTTTAGTTTAAACTTTAAAGATAAATGGATATATAGTCTTTTTTATCTCAATTACGTTAATATTTTTATGTGTTAAATACGTTTTATAATAACATTTAAATTATTAACACCATTTTATATATTATCATTTCAATATCAGCTGAAAAATGTATTTGATATCAATGAAATTATAAATAATATTAGTTTGATCAATTATATGAAATGAGTTATATAATGAATATATAATTAATTTGATTATTTTAAATATTGGTCAAATATATTTATATATATATATATATATATATATATATATATATATATATATATATATATATATATATATACATATATATATATATATATATTCACACACTAATTAGAAATAGATGGAGGAAGTGTTTAACTCTCTATAGAGATATGGAGTTTAGAATTTCTCATACTTATTCATGAATTTGATTTCGCCCCATAATTGTTTAAATTTTATTTTTAGTAACTGTTGTCATATGATCTGTCAAAAAATAACAATGACTCAGCATGAGCTTTTGATAAAAAGAAAAACTCAAAACTTACGCATCAATATTTGTTCTTAAATCAAACTTATACAATAAGTTAATAAAGATAATTCCCTAGTTGAAAAACACTTATAATTTAAGAGATAACTAAAAAAAGGATAAGAGGACACCAACTTTTAGAGACATAGAACAGTATAAATAATAAAATTAAAGTTTAGTCAAGAATTAATCTAGTTGATAAAATTATTTTTTTTCAATTAAACCAATATTAAGTTTAAATTAACAAAATGAGTGTGAAAAATCTTTAGAGCAATAAAGTATTTAAAAACTCTTAAATTAAATATGATGGGAATGAAAATTATTGCCATACAGTCATTACAGTAAATATTCACTTAAATATGTATTTTGATCTTGAGAGTTTGATGCAAATTTATGAATTTTAAAGATTCATATTACAATATGAAATATTATAAGTGTTGAAAATTTGTAGAGATGGTAAAAATATGAGAGATATAAGAGATATGTTGCAAGATGAACTTGTTATTTTATTATATTTATATATATTTTTTCTCTATATATATATATATATATATATATATATATATATATATATATATATATATATATATATAACAGAATATAAAGTAAAATGACTTTACGTGATTTTTTTTTCTGAAATTAAAATCACAAAATTATTGATCCGAGAATTTTTTTTCTTTTCAAATACAAATTTAGACAGATTAGAAATTTAAATGAGTGCAGACTTAAATGAGTACACATTTAAACGAATTTTCACTGTACAGTATACATGATAGAGTATAATATTAAAAAAAGATGATGATAATAGATATGAAAATTTAAAAGTGGGAGATAAGAAAAATCTTTGTTTTTCTTTTATGCAAGGAGAGAAAAAAAAAATAGTTTTGCAATATAAACTATTTAACTTAAAAACTAGTTATTTAAAGTTTTTTAGATATTTCGAAAAATATTTACTGATTCTATGAATGATTTATATTTATGAGAAATCCAAAGTCTATTTTACTATGTTTTAAACATCTACAAAACTCATTTTCCAAATTTTGTTTTAGATAATCGAATTCAGTGTCACTCATATTAAGATCTTTTGTCGGTACATATTTTTAGTTTAAATTAACGATTAATGATATGGTACTAACAATTCTCGATGTAGGGTATGTTAATTATTAAAAAGAAGAATATCTGCAATAAATTTTTTTATTAGAACTCTGTTGTTTGTGGCCAATAATTCCTTTAATTTACGAAAATATTATTGACTATGAGCATTTGACTATCAGCCCAACACCAATTTGGAGTGTGGGCCCATTTGCTCCAATGATTGGTTTATTTCTAATAATTGCATTTTGAGTGCAAAATAATTATAATTTTTATTTTATTGTTTACAACCGCACTTGCACTCGTGACCACACCAAACATTATACGTAGATCGATTGGGTCAAGATTTGAAAACTTGGCTACAAATACAATCACGTTACCCACATGGTTGACTATTACTTTAAAACCAATCACAATAATTCAAATATCATTGTCTTCATATGCAACCCAATCACCACACTTTGTACTCATCCATTTCCTTTTTTATGTTTATGACTAGACGTAACCAGCACCATCCTTATAATTCCAGAAAAATCGTTTGCTATTCTTGTCATTTTCGTTGTGAATTAAATAAAAAACATGCACCTCTTACTTAGCCATGTTATTAGCAACATAAATGTTTCACATCGGTGAATAATGTTAACGAAGTTGAATTATCTGAACTTTAATCCCTCAAATTATTAACCTAATAGTTCATTCTACCAAATTTTTTTCATGATTAACTGGTGTGAAAGTATAGTGAACTTTCTTAATATTTTATAATATTAGGTTTGAAATTCACTTTTTATCATATTTTTCTAACTAAATTAGGTTATTATCTATCCTATCCTTAATGTTTTATAATATTAGGTTTGAAATTCACTTCTTGATCATATTTCTCTAACTAAATTAGGTTAAAATCTATCCTATCCTTAATGTTTTATAATATTAGGTTTGAAATTCACTTCTTGATCATATTTTTCTAACTAAATTAGGTTAAAATTTATCCTATTAAAATTTATTGTTTATTAGATTTATTGTTCAACGTACTATCAGATGCCAAGACGTGAGAGAAGTGAATTGATTTAAACTTAAAGTTAATTTCTTAACATTATTTTTGACCAAATTAAACAAAGTTGGTTTTGAAGAGGGAAACCACCAAAGTTCTTCCTTTTATCATTCATTCAGTTTTTAAATTGGACAAAACTACCAGTTTAGCACCAAGATCATTGGATGAACAAATTTCTTTAACGGGTAACAAACTATACCTATTAAAGAAAATAGCTTTTGACTAAATGAAAACATGGCTTATTTTTATTGTTATTATCAATCAACACAAACTTGTACACACAAACAACCCAAACCCATCTTCATCATCTTAAGTGCACCGAGACAAACTGCTAAGAGTCCTGATTGAAAAAGTAAAAAAGCAAAAAAATCAACACTGAATTTCATTTCCAAACCCCTCTGTAGATCTATTAACAGGAATCATGGTTGTAGGGGGTTTGGTTACAGCAGCTAAAATATCGGTATATCCAACCACACCGACCAAAACATCGTCATTGTCGTCCTCGGTCACCCAAACATGAGTTGCTCTGTGGGAAAGCATCTGAGCCAAAACTGCAGCAAGCGAACTAGTGAATTTACATGTCAGAGGTGCACTCCTACCCCTATACATGCTCCTGGGACCAAAACTGTGGCTCCCAGAATTGCTGAAGAACCCAATACTCCTGCTACTGAATTTCCTTGGTTTCCTCGAACCATTAACCAAATCACTGTTTCCAGTTGGTGAATCTACACTGAACTCGGGTAGTGATCTTGAGCTAACATTGTCTTCAACTCCCATGACAAACTGTCCGGCCGAGAGATTCGCCAAAGCCCATGCTGCTGCTAAGTAATCGCATTTCCATAACTTGCATGCAGAAATTTCTCCAAGGATCTTACACTGACCATCTGATGTGTTTTCTATCACAGCAACTGCACTTGGATCTTGAGGAAGCTTTTTAGTGGCTGCAATGGCTGGAGTGGAGGATTCGATGTAGCTGTAGTCTGCATTGATTGCTCCAAGAGAAACAATGGAAGTGAGAGGAAGGGGAGCCAGAGCACCAAGACAACCAATGATGAAACGAAGAACATCTTCCCTAGAGAGACAACAGTACTTGTCACGGATAACTGTGCCGGAAGTTGAGGGGCTCCAATTCATGTTAGGAGGTAGATTGTTGCTGCTGTTGCTAGGAGAATCATTATTCTTGTTCCACTTGCCGTAGTAGATAGCTGAGAATCGCTTACTCATGCCCTTCCATGCTACACTCTTCGGAACAAGCAATCGTTTCACACCTTGTTTCATCATGTCTAGTGCATCTATCAACCTTGATTAGAGGAAATAGAATGACATTAAGACTGTGTTTTGAAAATTTAGAAATCTGAATCAATGTGCATGTTGTTTGCCTGGGTTCGGTTTTCAAGTATTTCATAGTCAAATAATGTTACAGAATTTCAATGACTATTTTGAATTGTTAACTAGTTTTAACTCAAACTAATCAAACAGAGCTACTTTTTCAGTTTTTAAGCAATAACCAGATACAAATTTTACATAACCAGCTTTTAATGAACAGATGAAAGCCATACACGAACACATCAAGGGAAGAATCTATACAGAGCTCAGATGACAGAGTCAAACTAAGAATCTATACTCCATTCCTAGATGCCTTTGATACAAGAGTATAAGATACCAAAGCATATGATACAAGGGGATTTCATGTCCCATTGCTTGACATAAAAAATCAAGTTATCCAGCAGTTTATTTGGGAATGTTAAATTCCCTCGCATTGTGGAAAGTACAAATTCTTGTAACCGGAAAGAATCATATTCCATAGCGGAGCAAAGATGCTGATGATGAAATCCTCTAACCCCAGATGCCTAGTGAAAATGATTGTGCACCAATCTTTTCCCAGACACCTCATCTTTGATAGCAACATAAAACACAATCCTCACTCAAACAAAAGACAATCTTTCTCTCTTAAACAAAAACACAAACCACCCACGTGCATAACATTCTTATCATCACCAAGGCCACATCATGCACTTAACTAACAATGATTCCCATTGCTACTTGAATAAATGAATCCACAGATTCACAACACAGAGAGGCTAATAGAGTCGCACACATAAAATTCTCACTAAAGCAAGTGTAAAAACATGGCTCAGTTAATATAAACAAACATGTGTTTTTAATTTTCATAGACTGTACAACAGACCTTACCATGTATGCCAATTAACCTGTGATTCTGATTGAATGAAAGTGTGATTTACTATGAACGTGTGGTCAAGTTAAATTCTACGATGAAATCATATCTAAAAGTAATTGAAACAGGTGCTGACCTTGTAGCAGGGTCAACAACCCTGAGCAGCGAATTGTTAGGAACAACAACCTCAGAAACAGGAATTTTCAAGGCCTTGTCCTGATCCTCCAAACACTCACTCTTAGCCAAAAACGCAACTATGTCGAAGGAACTAAGGATTCCAACAAACCTCTGCTGCTTCATCTCACTATTCTCAATCCCCACATGAGATCTCTTTTTCCAAATGGGTATGCTCCCTTCAGGGAACTCTCCGATCGCCCTAATCGCGGACTCCACCGTCTCACTCTCGTGAAACTCCACCAGCTCTGGCTTCCCCACCGTCAGATCGCCCACGACGTGGTACACAAACACCGACGCCATCAGAATCCAAAAGGGCGTAACAATTCACAAGAAAAATCGGATTTTTGTCAAAGTTTAAAAAAAAGAAAAATTGAAAAACAGAGAAAGCGTGATTCTTCTGGGCTATAAGAGGGTATGGAGAAAGATGAGAAGAAGGTCAAGGGCGTTGATGCGAGGGCGGTGGAGGATCAAGTGAGAGAAGGAGTTAGCCATTTGCATGGATGGGGAAGTGAAAGGTGAAGGCCCATTCAATTGAATCGGATCAGAGAGAAAGAGAAGTGAAGAATCGGTGAGTGAAGAAGATATGATACGGAAAATTGGATTGGGTAGGTCCTTTTGGAGACAATGGGAGGAAAAAGGACAGAGAGTAAATCGATGCTTAATTCGGTTGGCAGACTCAGTGAGAACGAATGAGAGAGACACAGCACAACACAAAACAGAACACAACAACCTTCAATTTATCGAATGAGAAAGAGAGAGTCACACACACAGAACATGATGTGTTAAGTGTGACTCTTTGTGTGGCCAGCTGCATCAGTGTTCATGTTTGACGGACTCATCTTTAATTTCAACTCTGTTTTTTTTTAATACGTTTAAATAAAAGGTCGAATTAGTCTTAAAATTTTAACTTAATTTAATTCAAAAAATGTGAAAAGTGTGTAGATTTAATGTTTTTAATCCAATTTTGTTAGACTAGTTTCGTGATAATATTTATTTATACAGTTTAATACGTTCTCGTTTTAATATTAACTGAGGTATGTGTTTAATATATCAAATAAATTAGGTTAGATATATTTTTTAGTCTTTAATGTTTCAGTAAAATTTGGAATTAGTCATTTTTTAAAAATTTTGACCAATTTAGTTTTTCATCTTTTAAAACGATGTAAATTTAGTCATTTTAACCAAATTTTATTAACTTTATCTGATGTTTCAAGCGTATTTCATGATAATATTTGAATTGTTTATTCCGTGTGACACATTTTTGCTTCAATGGTAACTCAAATATTATCATAAAATGCGTTTAAAATGTCAAATAAATTTAACAAAAATTGGTAAGAATGACTAAATCTACACATTTCTAAATATGAATGACTAAATTGGTATAAAATTTCAAAGAGGGACTAATTCTAAAATTCACTGAAATTTGAAGAACCAAAAACATATTTAACTCACATAAATTTTATCAAATTTAATTAAAATGACTAAATTCACACAGTTATAGAGTCGATGAAATAAATTGGATCAAAGTTTAAAAATTAACTAATTACATTTTTTATTAAAAATTAAGAAAATAATATATATTTAATTTTTTTTTTAATTTATCACGTATTGATATAACTATTATTGGACTTTATAAATAATATAATAATTCGGGTTTATCACTACAATAATAACTGACAAAAGATTAAAAAAAAATTCCCTGCTCTTTCCCTTCTCAACCTTACCACATTACACTTCAGCTTTCTCCATTCCTCTACATCCTTCATCTTTCTCCACCTTTCCAGTTAATATTTTAATTAAATTATTGTTGACGGTTGGAAATGTCAATTTATTTATTTAATTGATAAACTTTATGTATGTGAGGAAAAATATTCACTTATTTTAATTTGAAGAATTAATTTGACACGCTTTGTAAATAAAAGGAATTGTGTGTAACAAACAAAAAAATAAAGGAAAATTCCTGATTAACTTACATATAAAAAGTGAAAATGAAACTAGATATGAATGTGGGATAGAAAGAAACTGAACAAAATGTGCGCTGAATGGAAGTCTTAAGTTTGTCCGTTTAAATAGTTTATTTTGTGAAAATGATTGTACAGTGAATAATAGACTTTTTTGTAATTCTGGGTGAGTTTGATCAACAATTTGTAAATATAGATCCTTTAATTCTTTTTTGTAAATCTGGGTCATATCATCAGGGAGGATGACATTAAAAGTAAATTCGTCCTCCCCAACACCAATTTCCTTTTTCTTTTTTATTTTTATTTTTTGAAGATCGAAGTCGTTAGGTAGAAGGTCGATTTTTGCCCTGGAGTTGTCAAACAGAAGGTCGATTTCAGTTTTTTTTTTTAACGTTGCAGTTTTATTTTATTTTTTAAAAATTTTCAGTTTGCTTTTTTTAACCTTTAAAATTTGTTATTGATTCAATAAATTAATTTTAAAAAATACGTTACATAATAATAGAAATACATAATAAAAATAACAGAATAAAACTTACATAATAAAATAACATAATAAAAATAACACAATAAAGATTATATAATAAAAATAACACAATAAAAATGACATAATAAAAATAACACAATAAAAATGAGATAATAAAAATCAACTAGAAAATAGGATAAAGCAATAAATTAATGACGATAGGGACAGTTGTCCCTATGATGTCCTTCATTTCTATAATATGAACATTTGCTTCGTCTATTTGGATTTGGTTCATCCATCTCATTATGAATTCTATTAGTTGGTGGTCTTCCCCTTACCCTACGACGCATGTTTGGGTTTGGAATGAAATTTGGTCTGGTGTATGGTGACCAATATTCTTTATTCCTAACCGGATGAAATTGTATTTCATATGCTTTGTTGATGTTGTAGAGGCTATAAACTGGATTGATGTATGAGGTTAGGTCTATATGCGAGAAAGAGCAAACAACTATTACATGATGACAAGGCAGTCAAAGAGCTTGAAAATGACCACAATCACACCACCAATCATTTAATCTAACTGTAAAAGACATTGGTAGGCGGTGATCATGTGGAGAAAACATCTCTTGAACTTGAAATTCATTATTTTCTCTTGAGTATCGACAAACTTGACATATTCCCGCTTGTTGATTTTTTCTAATGATAGCATTAATTTCTTCTATATATTGGTGGCCTGCTGGTAACATGGAGTCTGCCTTAACCCCTCTCTCAACAAACCATGTTGCGGTCTTTTCAAATGTTGTCTTAATTAGAGCACAGATTGGTAATGAACGAGCTCTTTTTAAAACATAATTCATACATTCTGCCAGGTTTGTTGTCATGTGCCCGAATCTACTACCTCTATCGCAAGCCTAAGTCCATTTTTGTAGTGGTATCTTGTCGATCCAAGATCCACTTTTGGTGAATGGGATCTCAAAGCCGCCAATTTAGCATTCAATATGGGTTGTTTCACCTCGTAAGCTATAAAAATGCAATTATATTAGTTAGTTTAATTATTGAATGTGGTGAATGAAAGAAAAATTTTATTACCCATATTCTTTAACCGATTTTTCAATTCGTGATTCTTGAATTTTTTGTTGAAATTTGCAGCAATATGACATATGCATTATACTGATTGCAGTCCATCTGCTTCCCATTGTACTTCTTCAGATTGTAGAGCTGCCAATATGCCTTTCCCCCTGTCTGTTATCAAGCAGAGGTTTGATTGTGGTGTAACGTGATCCCTTAAGACAAAACATTTCGCTTGAGCCGGTTAACCTGGATCAAGTTCATAGGGATGACTTGAGGGGGAGAAACGACAGAGATTAGGTAGGACATCATCACCAGTGGATTGCAATTTGGAATGATCGACAAAATCGGATCATTTAGGGTTTTTATTTTTTTAATATAATTTAATATTTAAAATTTATAGGTGGATTGGTGAGCCAACACGGCTCACTACGGATGAGCTTGGTTCGTAACAAGTTGGGTCCAAGTTTAATTCGTACTAAATTTTTTTAATTCTTTTTAACCCAATTCGATCTAAACTTGTGATGAACCGAGTTGGTTCGTAAATTATAATCCAGTCTGGCACTTCAATTTAAAAGTATAAAATTAATACTTTTTTTCTCATTTGTACTAAAATAGAAAAAAAAAGTGGGCGCAACAAAGAAAGTGAAGATTGAAAGAATATACGGGGGCATAATTCCACGAATTGGAACATGTTCACATTCTCAATTTTTGATATTTATCTACAATATTTTATGAAAATAAATATGAATATAGATATTTTATTACCTAAATTGTCCTATGTTTAGGGGCTAACTCGTTATTACAATTGCTACCAATTTCTAACATGGTTTAACTGCAAATTATTATTTTTAATTTTATTTATTAAATTATTTTAAAGCATTTTATATATTTTTAACTACATTTTCAATTATAATCTAATTAACCATGACACGAGATAGCATAGTAAAGAAAATATATATCGAATATTGTAATTAAAAAAGAAGAAATTATGATAACATGTTATTCTTTAATATTGGTGATTAATATAAGATATAATTGAAAATCTAAATATGAGTCTAAGTCATAAGTTGAATAAAAATGAGAAAATGAAAAAGTTAAGTATCATATAAAGATAAAAATTCATAAATTCATTCATTTAAGATATTAAATTAAAGATAATGTTAACTCCAGTTATCATTCTCAAAAAACTTAACGCATGTAACTAACAAAAATTATGGTATTTTTATAATATATTTTATAGTTTCATAATAATAGGGTTTATAGTCTTTACTTTAGTCTTGTAACCATGAAATGGGCGTAATGTTGTCATTTGTTTGATTCATATGAGATGTGTATATTGGATATAAAGGACACGACAAATAGGGGTTAAGGTTGGCGTGAGATTTGTAAGAATGTTGAAATATTTGTTAAAGTGTTTATTGATCACTTGGACTAATAATTATCTACTATTGTTTTATGAAAAAAATAATTTATTAGTAATTAGTTAACTCCTTTGTCTTAATTACGGGATCATATCCTAAGTAAAATTTTGTTTGAAAGCACGTATATAGCATTAAGAATATTTTTGTTCTCTCTCAAATGATGGTTAGAGAAATTTAAAGATTTTGATATAATTATTTAGAAGAGTAATTATATGAGTTTGGGCGGATCAAAGATCGAATTTCTTTTAATAACAACTAGCGTACACACAGGCGCTATCGCGCCTGTGTATACGCATTTTTTAAATTATGAATAATAGTATCTTAGTAGATGATAATAATGTAATGTTAATAATGTAATTGTTGATGAATAAAAAAAATAAGATAAACAATTTTATAGAAAATAGGTAAAAATAACCATTAATTTTAAAAAATAATAAATAATCATATTATAAAG
>Ga0214542_1003666_pt1 | contig 31056 bp, 19 predicted proteins | sample CNSS1metaG_FD_160096 | JGI IMG/M metagenome (GOLD analysis project Ga0214542, IMG submission 160096) | Root nodule microbial communities from cowpea collected in UCLA plant growth center, Los Angeles, California, USA - CNSS1 | ecosystem: Host-associated > Plants > Roots > Nodule | place: USA...
CACATGATGGGCATGGAACTGGTTGAGTTCCCGTCGGCTACTAATGGGCGAGGAGTCCTTAGTATGGTGATTGCATGTGTCGGGCGCACGATGGGCAAGGAACTGTGATGTTCCCGTCGGCTACTATCGGGCGAGGAGTCCATAGTATGGTGATTGCGTGCGTGCCAGGGTCCAAGTATGAGACTTGGATGCTTTACTATAGACGAGGAGTCTGTAGGGCAGGACTATGAGCAGGATAGGCTCATAGGGTTGGACCACGAATGAGTTAGTTTCGTGGGAGCATAGGGAAGTCCCAAGACCTAGTACATGCATACGACTCATGAAGGACTATGAGGTCATGGTTGGGTAATTTGATATGAGATATTTAATTATGTTGTTTTGGGTTGGGAAACATGTTTATTTCATATATTTGTTTATACTTTATTGTGCATAGCTCACCCTATCTCTGTGTGTGTGGCGATGATGATTTGGGAGCAGATGATTTGACAAGTGAGCCAAGAGACGCTTAGACTCGGAGCGTGGGCTAGCTTGGGATTATTGTTCATATATTTATTATTTAGTTTTGAGATAATTATGTAATCATTTCGAGAGCCATTGAATTTTAATTCAGTTTTATTATTATGGACTCCTGGTTTATGACAGTTATATTAAAGTTTTAAATTTCCCGTGTTTTTGGGAAATAGTTTTATTAAATGTGAACTTTATTTTAATTTGGAATTATTTATTAAATATTCGTAATATTCCTTAAGGATGTTACAAGCTTCGTTTGGTTAAGTCAACATGTACCTTTTAATTATCAAAACATATAAAAAGACTCTGGAAGAAATGTGCAAACAAATGCATAAATAAGTGTAAATCCACCTTATGTCATTTACACCTCATAAACCCACATTAAATTTTCTAATTTTTTTGAATACCTTATGTCATTTACACCTCATAAACCCACATTAAATTTTCTAATTTTTTTGAATACTTGGACGTGGTTCCCTAAATTAAGTACATGGAACCGTCATTTGGTTAAGTAAAAATATACATTTTAATTTTGCAAATGGCATGAGGTGGGTTTGCACTTATTAATCCATTGGTTTGTAAATTTCTTCCATAGTTGATTCACATGTCTTCCATAATTAAAAGGTACATTTATACTTAACCAAATGAAGCTTCTAGGTACATAATCAAGGGAACCACGTCCAAGTGTTTAAAAAAAAATTAAAAAAGGAACGTAGATTGATGAGCTTCAAATGATATCAAGTGGGTTTGAAGTTATTTTCGCACTACTTTGCACATGTTTGCCTAACCTGTTTAATACGTTTTTCAGCAAAAAAAAATGGAATCAAAATTTCTATACTCATTGAATTAATCTGCTACAATAGCCAACCACAGAACACGCAAAAAAATTACACAAATACATGACTGCAATAACAAACCTCACTAACTTAATCTCAGAACAAACTCAGGTGGAACGAATTCATAAACAACCAAAAAAATAAACTCTAATCGATAAAACACAAATTCCCAACAAAAATCATTCTTTGTCCCACCCTTAAACAGAACTACTAATGAAAACAAAAACACACAAATCAATTGTACTTACTACCAACAGAGTTTCCAATAAGCGAACCCGATTTTATTCGACGATAAAGACTAAACCCACGACCTAATGCTATTACTGTCATTGCGCCACTAACTACAGTAAAAATGAGTCCTTTCCGCCAAAATTGATACCAACGACGAACCACCACACCTTTCATACACTGGGTAAATTAAAACGTTTCCGCCAACAAAAACAAAGGTGAACGAAGAACCAAAGGGTTTTTTAGAAAAAAGAGGGGTTCAACACTTTGTCGAGAGGTTGAAGAAGACGAGAGTTGAAGAAGCACAAGTTGAGAAAGTAAGCGACGTGGAAAGGTAAGTGCAAGTTGAGGAAGAAAAAGACGACTTGGAGAATATGTAGTTGAAGATAGATCCAAAATCACGCTTTTGTTTAAATTTAGGGTTTATTTAAAAAAAATAAAATAAAATAATCACTACCACGTAAGGTTGTGAGATAAATTATCATTTTTTTAGTGTCACTATATAATTTTCCTTAAATGAATTATAACCTTAATAATTATAAGTCCACTTTTACTTTATTTAGTGGACAAAAATATCTATAAGTGTTATACATTTGTAATTGATTTATTTTATGCACAAAAAATAATTAAACAATAATTTTTTTATATTTTAATGTTACTAAAAATGAAATTATAATGAAACTTAAAAAAAATTAATAGAAAATAAAATATTGTTTGTTTTTTTAATATAGATGGTAACATCCCAATTTTTAGCAGCTTAAGACTAATAAAAATAGGGAGTTTCATCATAGTTCCAAAATAGATAATTCAGTGTACACAATATATTACTACAATCTTACAAAAGATATGACTATAAAAATATATCACTTATACACTTACACTAAATTAATAAAAATATACCTAAACTGACCACCACTAAAGCTCACACCTAAAACGATGGCTCCTCATCCTTTAGAAGTGCCTATGACGTTGCAACCACATCTGCTCCCACCATTAAGGTGATCATCGCAAAAGGAAATATACAACACGAGACAGAAACACAAAATGCAAGGGTAAGCTAATAATGATTTAAAGAAGGTTACATTAGAGCAAGAACATAATAACAATCAATTATCACAAATTCACACAGGAACGCTCCAATACTCACACACTATTAAACTCTAGACTCAATTATCCGGATATATGCAATTAACATAGGACCTCTTGGTGGCTTGCAGCAGTGTATGATTCCCAAACTCTACAGAGTTTGGCCTCAAGGGGTTATCACCCAATCATCACACCAGGTAAGTCTCCTTCGCGCCAAAGACTTGATCGAGTCTAATGGCTAAGACCTCCTGCTATTCCTCACGACATAATCCATTATACTCTATATGAGCCTTAATGGTTATTGGAGCGTCAAGATACTAACCAAAATTGAGTCCTTATGTCTTTGCATACCCTACCTCATCCACACTTAGAATTTCTCCACGAAATTCCTCCATAATTCACATACAACAGATCCATATTTACCCAATCTCACTCAAAGCATACCAAGACAGTCAAAATAATCCATTTTAGACCAGTCAATGAAATCAAACACATCAAAATAGCAAACACATGAAATCTGACAGCTCAATGCTTAGCCTCAGCATTAAAATTTCATTCCGGACCTGTAGGGGTCCCAACGCTGGGGCACCGTTCGACTGGCGCTTAGCCCCATTCTTCTCGCATTTTTCAACGCTAGGCACCACTAGGCTGGCACTCAGCATTGATCCTCTCAGATTTTTCAAGGCTCAACCTTGAATTCTGAGGCTTAGCCTCACACCAGAAAATAACACAGATTCTGGTTTTCATTGGGAGATGTTTCACTTGATTTCATGACCCAAATTGGCACCTCTATGGCAGTGTTGTCTAGTTTTCAAAATGGTTTGCAAGCAAAGTGAGATGATACCAATTAGAGCCATGATTCAAGTGTTCATTTTCCAATTCAACATCAACTCATACAATGCATTCACAATTCCACTTATACAAAGCATCAACTAGTTCACAATTCACAACAAATCAAGCAGTCAATTCTAACTACACACAATTATATTCATTGAACTCTCTAAATAAAGTCAATTATCAGCTTCTCTTACCTGTTATCCTGCTCAGACAACTTTATAAACGTCAACACCTTAAAAATGACAATGTCTCTAACTCTACAGGATGCGCTATCTACACATAGAAACATCACAAGAATGATCAGGACATACCGTTATGATCACTGATCAGCAAACACTTATACTGATGATTAAAACGTCGCATGCAAGCGAAAGAGAGCTCGCATGCAACAAAAAATAGAAAAAGACTAAAAAGAGAGCGGAAACTCAACTTACGCGAACGGAGAAACTCGTCGGTCCAATTTGAAGAGCTCGCCAAGAAGATCAATCCTACGGTCTCGGTTCTTCAATCAAACGACCAGAGAGACAAAATCTCTATAGAGAAGTCAGAGAACTCTAGAAAAGTGGTTTCTAGAGAGATAGTGTATTTTAAAATAATGAAACTCGTTTATAACAATTCTATTTATATTAAAACCTTTTAATATTAAAATAATCGAGTCTCACTATTTTTAAACCACTAATGCCATTTTCTAGGGTCTTACATTCTCCCCAACAAGAAAAAATTTCGTCCTCAAAAATTCACTCATGAGATAGAAAAAAAACCATGTTTTCCTCATTTTCTCTACAACAACCACCTAGACATGAATAACTTAACGATTGCAACACCTAGACTTACTGAAAACTCTGCCTCTGTGCTAAGTGATAAAGTATTCAATAGTGTAGATTGGTTTAGCCAGTACTCTCAAAGCAACTCCCAACCTCCAACCTTAAAACTTGAACGATCCTTCACACCTGGCTAATTAACTTGTATTAGATATACTGACTCACCTTCTATATGCTCTTCACTACCTCTTGTAGGTATTTATCAAAATCTAAAGATTTGCAGCCGATCTCAACCTAAAACATGATTGTTATCACTTCCCATTATCTAGTTTCTTCCTTGAGGTACCACTCATCTGACTTGATCACACACAACTTCATAACATTCTTGACCACCCTATCCACCACTATCCTCATGACATCATGCTTCTCATACTAACTTTGACCAAGGCAGCAGAGTCTATAACAATGTTATCCCACTTTCAGACTAGACCCTTCACTTGCGGTAACAACGACACCAAATTCTGACACTTCCTCAGCATTTATTAAACCACTGATCTGCAACCATCCCTCCACCAATTTTTTCCCTTCATTATTGAACCAACCATTACAATTCTCTTTCTGCTTAAAACATATACCAGTACTTTTCCACTTGTGAGGTGATAACACAACTCAAAACCATAGCTCAATTCATCTCTTTCGTCTCCTATCCATCTCCCTTTATGCAACTCTATACTTCTAGCTGTTGATGATCACTAAACATCTTTAACAAACCTTCATAACACTGACACATTTGTTGTTTTAGAGAACTCACTACCACATCAACCACAAGGTCATGAGTAAGCTACCTTCTCTTCTCCTATATTCCCACTATTGATAAGTGTATCCCACCATTATTCCACTGCATCACTCTGATCAATAAACCATTTTCATATCTAATGTGTTTAGCCACAATATACCGCACAGAATAATCAATCATTGAAGTGTCGATCATGTTCTTCTTCAACGTCTTGACAACTCTCTTCACACTTGAGAAACTTGCCACGAAACCTTGATAACAACTTGCATGTAAAACCTTACTTAAAGTCACTCTTAGAACTTCCTTTCTCTTAACATGTTTCCCACTCATCTTAACCACTTATGGTCGTAGATCTTAACATATAATTACTTCTCATTCCAAACTTTGTTACACTGGGTTACTCATGATGACACACTGTAAGACCCGTGAAAATTAAATTAATTAATTAATTAATAAATGCGGGTAGAAAGTGCCTTTATGACATTAATTATTGTTTAGTGTGATGTGGAAAAGTACTAGCTCATGTGGTTGAGAGTACTTTGATTGTGTGAGAGGACTTAGGTTCGAGTCCTATGTATGCCAATTATGTGTTGTTGTTTTATTATTGATTTTAAGGATATATATGAGTATGTGATTGGTATTGTAAACTTATGTTGATTTGGGTATATCACTAAATGTGAATTGGCATAGTGGTTGTGCTGTGTAGCATTGTGAGTGGAAGGTCATGGGTTCAAAAAGGGGCTTCTTTTTGGATCCCAAAACATTCTCCCGTACTCCCAAAACTTTTTTTAAATTCCATCTTTGGCCCCCAGTAAAATTAAATGAAGAAACACTAAAATAATACACCCACCTCCTTGATAGAGACCGTACCCCACCAAATTAAAATATTTAAAATGCAGTATGTGACAGTTGAACCAAGTCGTCTCCCAACGACCAATGTTCTTGTTCAAAGCTTCAATTTCCAGATTCAAACACAAGGGGGGTTTGGTAGATTCAGTATGCTAATTAACAGATTAAATTAAATGCGACAATGATTAAAAATGTATTGACATCCTTGATTCAAACACAATTTCACTTATCATAGGCCACCAAATTAACACCTCTGCTTTCTCTCAATCCACTAGATAATAATCCACTAAGCGAAAATTGCAATCCAGCTTCATTATGCAATTAAGTAATGCACACATCCTTAAATTCGTGACAGCCAAGCTACATACATTAAGCATGAACATAACTTAACCCAAACACATGCAATTACTATGTAAATTAAGCACAAACAAATTCACCACATACATTCCCCGAATTCAAAACAAAGAGACATGGCAGATTTCACAAAACAATCACAACCTCAAAGGTTCATTGCATTTTTCATCAAAGAGTCAATACACGAATTTAGCTAGACATGGAAATGCGACAATTAAACACTTTAAATCTGAATTCAATAAAATAGAACATCATAAACCCTAACTTACGAATTCTTCAATGAAAACTCAAGAACAAAACAAATTTTGAAAGCTTTAAATGAACCAAAATTGTTGTTATCATATAAAAACCGATATCCCCATCAATGGGTGTTGTTCCAAGTCAATAAAATCCACAAAATGAGCTGCCCAATCTACCAAATGCATTCAAAACGTAAATCCCACAATGGGTTCTGTTAAATGTGCATAGAAATGGCAAAAACTAGTGCAAAAACATCAAAACCGAGTGGAACACCTCCATGGACACCCACCAAAGCTTGGAGAACGGAAATGGAGGTTGAAGAGGAGTGGAGAAGAAAATTATGCAGCTGGTTGCATGCCAAGAGACCTAATTTCGTGGTCAAATCAACTTTGCCAGCATTATTTACAAAAATGTCATTCTGCCACTCAGAATTACAAAAATGCCACTACTGGGCCTCAAGTGTTTGCCCATTCACTCAGATGACATGGAAATGATGTGGCAATGATGTGGCAAGTCTCTTCAACTAAATATTAATGTTCAAGCTCCAAAATTGCTTCACCCAAATACCTAAAATAATTAAAAACGAAAATTAGGCCAAATAATGTGAAATTAACCCAAATTCGGAATAGTGACCCAATAAAGCCCAACAGATGAAAACACACTAAAGATGATCAATTAAGCACTAAACTACTATCAAATGGGTACACAAAGGCTAGTGGAATGGAGGAAAATAATGACTCATCACTCCTACACCCCCAAACTCGTGCACCCCCAAAGAATACCCACCCACCTCCTGCACTCCAAATTAATATCCAGACCCTACATCTTTTGACCTAACTATTTCACCTTTCTCTCGCGGCGCACTTCCTCCACTCCACTCTGCATTGTATTCCTCTTCCTCTTCCATTTGCATCACCTTTGTCTCACAGTCTCCACTTCATCTATATAGGCGAGGAGTAAAGGAGAAAGAAGAACAAGGTTAAATAAAGGAAGAGATTAAAGAGAAGGGAAGAAATTGTTTCACTGCATTGAGATAATGCGTTAAATAAAAACACAAAAAATAATGAAACGGATGTCGATATCCGCAACATAATTTTCTGAAGCGGATGTCAACATCCGCAAAATAAAAAAACAAAAAAAATTACGAAACGGAATGAAACGGATGTCGACATCCGTAATACCCAAAAAAACAAAAAAAATAATGAAACGGATGTCAACATTCGCAACATAATTTTCTGAAGCGGATGTCAACATCCGCAAAACAAAAAACAAAAAAAATTATGAAACGGATGTTAACATCCGCAACACAATTTTCTGAAGCGGATGTCGACATCCATAATACAAAAAAAAAGGAAACAGATGTCGACATCCATAATACAAAAAAAAAGGAAACAGATGTCGACATCCGTAACACAATTTTTTGAAGCGAATGTCGACATCCGTAATGGTAACAAAACAAAAAAAAATTATGAAACGAATGTTGACATCCACAACACAATTTTCTGAAGCGGATGTCGACATCCATAATACAAAAAAAACAAAAAAAAAAGAAACGGATGTCGACATCCGCAACACAATTTTCTGAAGCGGATATCGACATCCGCAATGGTAACAAAAAAATTACAAAACGAATGTCGACATTCGCAACACAAATTAATCAAGGACAAAAATGTAATTATTGGGGTACAAGAGAAAGGTTGGGAGTGCAAGGAGAAGCCCCTTAAAAAAAATCTGGAAAAATTGCTCTGGCCTGCTTTTTATCTTATTTTTCTTTTTGAGGTTCAATTATTCTTCTGCACTCCCTTCCTACTTTACCCTCCTTTTTTTGTAATTAATTTTTGTGTTTCTTAAAAATCCCAGAGAGTGGTCAATGTGAAAAACTTATTAGTTAATGACTCGTGTAGTTATTTGTTACGAAAATTATATTTGAACAAATATTTTTGACACGATTTTTAAAATACTAACATGGCAAGGGAGTTTTTATTTTTTTTCTTGCAAATGCTTCAATTATATGGTTCCTTACACGATCAGGAGGATTGGTTTTGCAAAGTGAAAGAGAGAGAGAAAGAGAGAGAGAGGGAGAGAAAACGAGTGTTGTAAAGTTGTGGAATTGAAGCTCCATTGCAACCAGTGAGAGAAAGAGGGAGAGAAGTGAAGCATTGCATCCGTGTGTGTGGATTACCGGAGACAGTGAGTACCGAAAGTCGTCGACGACAACCATTTCATCATCCCCACTGTACCATTCAACCGTTCTGTGAGTCCATTACACCTCTTTCCCCCTTGTGTATTCGTCGAAAGGTGTTCCTCCCTCCAAAACCCTTATTTTGTTTATTTAATTTTATGGAACAGAGTAGCCGAAAGTTGAACATGAAAAAGTTTGTTTTTGATGACATTGAACATAAAGGTTGAAAATTTTCATTTATTTAACCCAAAAGTTTGTGTTAAAGAATGATTTAATTTAATTTTGAAAGTTTGACTCATTTGGGGATGTTGATTTCGTTGGCGGGTGTGTGTGTAAAGTTTATTTATCTGTGGTTAATGTATTGTTGGCTTTCCATTTGGTTGTTAGTGATGTGTGTTATTTGTATGATATTTTTAGTCATGAAGGATTAGGCTTGGACAATGAACATTTTTTTTTGTTTGCTTCATTTTTTGTGGTTGATTTGGTTGTCCGGTGTGTGTGTAAAGGTTATTGATGTGTGGTTAATGTATTGTTGCCTTTACATGTGGTTATGTGTGATGCAGGTGGTTTGTTTGATATGTATAGTTGTGAAGGAGTACAAAATGGACAACAAAGGTGATGGATATGTTGATTGCACTGAGGAGAAGAAGGTGTGTTAATTTGCACTCTTGTATTGATGTTTATTCAATTTTAATTAATGACTTTTTTTGTTTATATCTTATAGATGTTATTTTGTCATTGCTGCAAAGCGAAGTTTATCGGTGCTCTGAATGATAGATTAAGTCTGCAACAGAAGGATTTTATTGCTAGTGTATGTCATTTAATATTTAAATTGGTTGTTGAGTAAACTGGGTGTCTGTGGCAGTTTCAAATTGTTATATTTGTCATGTCATCCATAAGTGGGGAGTAAAGACTACATATGTGGGCAGTCAAGTTACAAATTGTGGAGCGAAGTTGCAGAATTTACAAGAACGGAAATATGGATATGTGATAACAGAATGCAGTCACTTACACAAATTTTGCACCATTCAATGTCCATTTAATAAACACTAAATATTCACCACCGTGGGTGTTTGTGGCTCTTTCAAATTGTTCAAGTCGTCAAATCTTCCATATTTGGGGAGTAAAGCATTAACATGTGGGGAGTACTGGTAGAAAATGTGGACTGCACTTGCAGGTTGTAAAGAAATATAATTGCGGTAATTTGATGACACCATGAAGTCACCAAAACACTGAATATTGACCATGGTGGATATTTGTAGTTTTTTAAAATTATCAAAATCCCCAAGTCATCCGTAAGTGGGGAGTGAACCATTAATATGTGGGGAGTGAAGTTGGAAATTATGTTCCGAGGTCGCAGATATTTAAAAAGTTACAAAATTTACTTTTCATCAAGCAATGCAGTAACTATCACAAATTTTCTATCTACCAAAATGCATGACCAAAAACTAAACATTGACTCTTGGTCTTTGTTGAATGTTTTAAATTATCAAAATCTGCATGTCATTTGTAAGTGGGGAGTATGTGGGGAGTGAAGTTGGATATTATGTTTCGAGGTGGCAGATTTTTTTAAAACTAATTTAAATATGGTATTGGGTTCACATTATTCACTCACTTAAACAAATTTACCATTTTCCATTGACTGACGTGGGTGCTTTATTACTTGACAATTGACAAAATACTCAACTCGTACTTAACTAGGGAGTTAGGAATTACTATATGGGGAGTTAAGTTGAACATTATGTTCCCCAATTGCAGATATTTTTAAAACTAATTTAAATATCGTATTGGGATCTCACAATTCACCCACTTAAACAAATTTTCCATCAGCCAGTCTTCATTTACTGACGTGGGTGTTTTCTTACTTGACAATTGACAAAATACTCAAGTCATACTAAAATGGGAAGTTAGGAATTAATATGTGGGGATTTAATTTGAACATTATGTTTCCCAGTTGTAGAATATTTAGAAAACTAATTTAAATATCGTATTGAGATCACACAATTCACTCACTTAAACAAATTTTCCATCATCCAATCTCTATTCTCTAACGTGGGTGCTTTCTTACTTGACAATTGACAAAATACTCAAGTCATACGTTACTGGGGAGTCATGAATTAATATATGGGGACTTTAGTTGGACATTATGTTTCAGGTTCAAGATATTTTTAAAATTAAATTAAATATCATATTGGGATCACACAATTCACCCACTTAAACAAATTTTCCATCTTCTAATTTTCATTGACTGACTTGGGTGCTTTCTTACTTGACAATTGACAAAATACTCAAGTCATATGTAACTGAAGAGTCAGGAATTACTATATGGCGAGTTAAGTTGAACATTATGTTTCCAGGTTGCAACTATTTTTAAAACTAATTTAAATATCGTATTGAGATCACACAATTCACTCACTTAAACAAATTTTCCATCTTCCAATTTTCATTGACTTACATGAGTGCTTTCTTACTTGATAATTGACAAAATACTCAAGTCCTACGTAACTGAGGAGTCAGGAATTAATATGTGGGGAGTTAAGTTGAACATTATATTTCCAAGTTGCAGATATTTTTAAAACTAATTTGAATATCATATTGGGATCGCACAATTCAACCACTTAAATAAAATTTTCATCATTTAATCTCCATTCACTGACGTCGGTGCTTTCTTACTTGGAAATTGACAAAATACTCAAGTCATACTTAAGTGGAGAGTTAAGTTGGACATTATGTTTCCAGATTGTAAATGTTTTTAAAACTAATTTAAATATCGTATTGGGATCATACAATTCAGCCACTTAAAAAAATTTTCCATCATCCAATTTTCATTCACTGACATAGGTGCTTTCTTACTTGTACAATTGCAAAATAACTCATGTCATACGTAAGTGGGGAGTCAAGCATTAAAATGTGGGGAGTTAAGTTTGACATTATGTTTCGAGGTTGCAGATTTTTTTAAAACTAGGTTAAATATTGTATTAGGATCACACAATTCACCCACTTAAACAAATTTTCCATCATCCAGCCTCCATTCACTTAAATGGGTGGGTGGTTGTCTTACATGACACCTGCCAAAATACTCATATCATACGTAAGTAGGGAGTCAAGCATTAATATGTGGGGAGTTAAGTTGGACATTATGTTTTGAGGTTGCAATTTTTTTAAAAGTTAAATATGGTATTGGGATCACACAATTCACCCACTTTAAGAAATTTTTCATCATCCAATTTCCAGTAACTAACATCGGTGCTTGTCTTACTTAACAATTATCAAAATCATTAACTCAACCCGTAAGTCGGGAGTCAACTATTGATATGTGGGGAGCAGTGTTGCAAATTCCTAATTGCTCTTGTAGGTGGTTAAAAATTTAAAATATCATAATACACATTGTCCTTCATACAATTTCAATAAACGAAACATTACATACCACCATAGTCCATGCTTATGTTGCTTGAAAGTTGTCAAAATTCTCAAGTCATCAGTAAGTGGGGAGTTAAGAATTATTATCTGGGGACTAGTGTTGTAAATTCTGGACTGCAATTGCATCTTTTAAAAAAATTTCAATATGGTTTTGTGATCACACAATTCATTCACTTACACACATTCTACATCATACAAATTCCATAACATGAACATTGTATATTGACTAACATGGGTGGTTTTGGTCCTTCAAAATTATAAATTACATCAAAGCTTAAAAAAGTGGGGACTCAAGCATTCAAATGTGGGGAATATTGTTGCAATTTCTACACTACAGTTGCAGATATATAAAAACTGACAACATATAAATGAACAACAGAGTTCCAAATTAATATTCAGCCGAACTTCTACAAAACCTATGTCCTTCATGTAGGCACCCATTACAAAAAATCAGGGGATCTACCATATGTTTTTAGTCAACAAAACAAACAACTTTACCAAAATATCACACTCCGCTCAAATTAATTGAGACCACTACATGCACTTCATTTCATTCGTGTTCAATCCAGAATTTTGCTCTTGGAAGTGCTTTACAATGTCATCAAAGAACTTCGATAACAACTAACTTTTAACAAAGACGATTAAAGGACGTCGTAGTATTGAAGGACGTCATGCCTGTGGATGTTGTCAACATCTACAATCCAATCCCAAATGTATTGTTGTCTTATCTGTTGTAGTTCTTCTTGCCAAACAAATAACACAAATGTTACTGCACACATCACACTGAAATAGAAAATGAAAAAAATCCAAACAACAACACACAAGCACCCAAATACGGAATTTCTTAAATGTGCTTTCTTCAAAAACTGCAAAGAGCCACAACTCTAGAACACACAAAAGCGAACTACACCAATGTGCACTACAAATGAACAAAACAGTGATGACAACACCACCAAATCAGTTTTGCAAACTTCCATCAAAAACAAAAGAAAAACAACTCTTTTCCACCAAAGCTCAAAACTTGACCAGAAAAAAAAAAATTCATCATCATCGAAGACAGTAGGGAAATGTCTAATGGAAGCACAACAAACTTACAATGCAACACTATGGATGACAAAATCCTTGTCGTCGACGACTGAAGGTGGCCGTAGTCTCCGCAAACCCACACTGAACTCTAAATGCAACAGTCTCGATGAATGATAGTCAATGAGAAAAGTGTAAGTGACCTCTGGTATGGACTACGAAATGCTTGTCAGCGAGAACTTCAGGTGGGTGGTCGTTGTCTCCTGTTACTCCGGTGAGAAGTTGGAAACACTTCATTTTCTCTCTCTCTCTCACTGTCTCCACCAGTTCCTTGTTTCTCTTTGTCTTTCGCCCTTTCTCTCTCTTTCACAGTTTGCAAATAATCCTCCCGCACGTGTAACGGTTGCTTTCATTAAAGCATTTGTAATAAAAATTTTAAAACTCAGTTGCCACGTTAGATTTGACAAAATCGTATCAAAAAATTGTCCAAAATATCATTTTCATATTTGTTACTACAACGAAAATATATTTGTCGTTAGATAAACTATTAAGCCGGTACACAATCAAAATAAATATAATCAATATAATATTCTATTGTCACAACTTTTGGTTAAAACCATAACAATTAATATTGTTTTTTATGTCAAGTAAACTAATTCCAGCAGATTTTTGTTGATTTTTTCCAATCTTCCTGGTTTTATACTGATTATTTGCATGACCTTTTTTGGGATTCATATATATAAAAGATGTATCACGAAGGCACGGTTGCTTGGGAAAATGGGTAATATTTATTTGAATATCGTTTCAGGACATGTAATTCGGTAGGACTAATTTAGAAATGTACTTTAATAATAATGAAGCATAAAATAATAACAGAAATCGTTTTTACTGCATAAAATGAAATAATTGAGCATTAAGTACAAGATTAATATTATTACAAATGAAGTCACTAGCAATCGAAATATCGAATAGTTTGTGAACAATAGCTTTCATTAGCAAAAACAGCCATCACCTGCATATGACTGAGGTACACTATAGACAACAATAAACCTACCCTTGCTTCCAAATCATGGATAAAAGGTTAAAGAGAGACAGATTTTCAAATCTAATCAACAACGAACAAGACAAGAATCAAACCACAGACAGAAACATTAGTAATTTCTACAAATACTTTCGTGCAAGAGCTCGGACTTTGGTATCAAAATGGGACGACGTGATCCGAGAGCCAGGCAAGTACAGGGGATTGAGGAGAGTCTGCAATTTCCCAAACAAACAATAAAGTTACTTCATCTCCTATCACTTCAACAATCCGTAAAATGAGGTTTACAGACAGAATTAACATAAGAATTTGCACTTATTTCCACAATCAAATTAAGAGAACAATTAACACTTCTTTTACTGATAGGAGTGTTCCAAATCTTATCCTCTCGAACAGAACAAAAAGTAGTAGTTAAAACTCCGAAACTCCAACTACCGAAAAGAAACCATTGGGAACTTATTTTGCATTCTGCATATTGATACAGGAAGAATATTGTTCTCCAAAACAGTTAGTAAGGATGGAATTTTGCAACACTTATAAAAATTGCTTTTAACCTTGGGGTCGTGTTTTGGGCCTAGATTACGTGTTTATTGTTTAACTACGATAAAATATTTATGGCACAACAAATATATTCTCATTTACTTTCCTAATTATACACCAAGTGACAAAGCTTATCTAAAGGTAGGTCAGGTTCCAACCACAACCCCCAAGTCTTTGAGCGATAAAACATAAGTCTTTAAGCGACAAGACTTATCTTAAGGTAGGTCGGGGTCCTACCTATCACCACAAATAAAATTTCAGTTTGTCAATTGTCATTCTAGTTGTAATTATGTACGAAGTATCTCATAGGTAATTTAGCATACCTATGATAGTGAAACATCGAATTGGTAAGTATGGGGAAAATGTAGAATGTGGCTAATTCAACATTTTGATAAGACTAAGACTAGATTTTTTTTATTCCAACAGCTACAGGTACTTTGTGTAGTCAGCAAAGCATGCTTCAAGGAACTGAGAGAAGCATATTGTAGACTAAGAAAAAGCCACATACGAAACTGAAAAAGTAATGAAATGTAAATATGAAACATGTTATTGGGGTGAGCAAGAGAAAAAACATATTACCTTTATGTAAAGCTCGTGCACCTCTTGGAAGAAACTTTTAATGCCATCATCATTACGAGAGTCATGTAGCAACATCAACCTGGTATGTATGATAAGTCAAGGAAAATCTCACACAAATGCAGAAAGAATGTTCGTAAGCTGTAAGAATTCTCCACTCTTGGCTTGTTCATTTTGTTCCCCTTCCGGTCACAGGAAAGTGAGCAGGATCAATGGCATAATTATACAATTAAAGAAGCAAACAATATTCAATGGTCCTTAAAGGTGGGGACTCCGTCTTCATTTATTTGGATAAAACAAGATTAATCAAAAAGAAAAAAGTGAACAACACAAGAAGGGCAATACAACTTTCTTTGTCTTAACTATAATTAACCCCACATATAAAGGATATGACCAGCTGTAACATACACGGACACCATAAGCTCATTAAACCTGTCTACCGATTTCAAGTACCTGCATAGATATGTCAAGGAACAATATGTTGAGAAAAAGAACATATAGAACAGAAGCACAAAAGAGGATCATGATGTCAAAAGTTTTAAATTTGAACTAGAATTGTGTATCACCCAAAAATTTAACTCACATAGCACTAGTAGTCCATGCGAGGTCCTGAACAATATCCAAAGCAGCATGGAGGATAAATTGATGCAGCTGAGCAGCATCCTCTCTCTGTCACCAGAGCATGGAATTGTAAAATGGTGTAAATTTGGTGAAGTAAAAGGATAAACTTCTTTAAAAGCCACATAAGACAAGCTGATGAACATAAGCAATTAAATTAATCAGGTGAAAAAACCCAAACAAAAAACAAATTACTCCATAACATTTTTCACACAATAATAGCGAAAAGAATCACACAACTTAATGAGTGATCATGGGTCAATCCACCTAAATAGTCTTATTACCAATATCTAGCAAGCAGCATGTTAAACAATATAAATAAATTTCATAAATGAACAAAAAGCTTGAAAATCACAAAAAGCTAAAATAAAATAAATAAAGAAGAAAACCACACTTTAGCAGCTACTCCAACTTCAGCTTCATATATAGGAATATCATTTCTGCTAACAATGATGAAACAGGCAGTGGTTGCCATTATCAATACTCTGCACACACAAAATGCAAAAGAGGATATAATATATTATTATTATACTTATGTCCAATATATCAGTAAAAATTTCAAAATCACAGAAAAATGAAAATCCTAGTGATTTGAAAATATTTGCTTGCGTGCAAAAGCAGAACAAATTAATCAATTGAAGAAGCAGACACTGTCGTGTTCACTCCGAGTTTAAAGCTCCACCAAGTCATCTATATTTTTTAACTATTATATTATGTCTTATCTTCCTACTCCACTTCTTTCCTAGTAGACCAACAGAACAAGTACTTAGAAATGAAAAGGGAATAATGTGATTTTCATGAAGACAGAAACTATAAGGATTATTGGTCCAAAACCAGAAAGACAAAACTAAAGCACATAATTTCCTTTACATTTTAACTACTTTTGCTGTTATGAGAAGTACATTTTTACGTATAACTATAAAGAGAAAAGAAAATAACTGTTGTCTACTCAAAAAGCATTATTTAATTTATTTTGATTGATCATTTTGACTTAATAATTAATAATTATTATCAAATTTCAGCATGCACCACCATGGCGGAAAGCAGTGGCGGTTTTCCGACCTACCGCTACAACAAGGCGGAGGCGAAACAGATTTCCCATGACGGTTCATGGCGGCCGTTTTTTGTATAGTGGCTGGCGGTGGGAGAATGGCAATGGTGGAAGAAGCAGAGTGGAGAAGAAAGATGGCAGCTGCATGGAGAAAAGTAACAACAAAGTTGGAGAAGGGAGGGCAGCAGCGGTGCAGAAACCCTAATTGCACCATGTTTTCTGTGTTTAAAACACACTTAAAAGTTGGCTGAGGCCCTAATAAAAATTTAAAACCCACCCTACTCTAATAGACACAACTTTAAAACACTTTTTCTTTTATTTTTTCCAGCTGCAACTTACTACCACCAATATTCACCGCTGCCACCACTGCTCACTAGTCACCGCCGCCATTAGCAGTCACCAGCCAAGCCTTTTTTTTATTTTCAGTTTTTTTTTTTTTAATTTTTTTTTTTTTTTCTTTTTCTACAACTATTTTTCAAAAAAAAAAAAAACTATTTTCACTATAATATTATTACTTTTGCATTAGAATTACATGTGGGAGGATTATATTTCTTTTGAAAGTAATGTTTCCACCATAACCTGTTATGTTTCCATTATAACTTTATAAGGAAATTTTTAGTTTCCTATATTTTCTATTATCCGATATCAATAACACATTTTGAAGTTATCCTCCACCCATGTGACTGATTATCTGTTATGCTCAACAGTTCTTTAATTTGCCACTTAATTAATATACTTTTCACCATTGGTGGGAAACAGGATTACAAAACATTCCACTCCACTAAGTAGTAAATATGCTACCTGCTTACTAGGTTTGAGCAGAGGATAGCTAAGTATAAGTTAGATAGTTTCGATTCATTCAGGTACATCAAACACCATGAAATTTTAATTCAAAAGCGCACTTCCAACCCAATTGCCATACATCAATCAATAAGAACCACAAGTTAAACAGAAGGGAGATCTACAAAAGATCCCTCATTCACTTACCCTTTACAGGCTCTCTCATGTTTCAAGATACAGATCAAATTCTAAGCAAAGATACATGACATAATAGATAATGCTCAGTTTTTCTTTGGGGCATATTCCACCAATTTATCCAGCATGGAAAAAAGCCAACATGGCTAAAACGGGTTTGTTTAACAGAAATTGGTCAAGCATTATAATTTTCCAGAAAAAAAAATTGGCATCCTTTATAATTTCAAAAATCCTTATCCTGAAAGATTTGGACACAGTTGCATCATCATGGGTTTCTACCTATCCAAGACTACTGACACGTGAATTAGATCCAAGACAATATTAACACTCCATAATAGGGACCGATGTAAAAGATTTACAGTAAAAATTGCACCCAAGAAGACTGACTTACAATTAGGAAGCCAATTTTTTAAGACAATGCTTAACAGCGCCTGGCTATTGCAGTTTCAGTCAACAAGGAAAATTGAGTTTCATATTGGCTAATGTCAAAGACAGCTAGAAACATAAGCACTAAACAAACTGCATAACATAAGATAAATCATTACATTGCATATCAGAAAATTAGTTCCTAAAAGTTCATACACATCAAGACAAACGAATTGAAAATAAAAATTGATATAGAACTATCAATATTTAACGATCAAAAGTAGCACTAGCTAATGGTGGAACCTATTATAAATAAGTATGTCATACTATTTAAAATATACATATTATTTTCATGAAACTATGATGGCAATTATAATGGAAAATTACAAGATATTGGTGCTCATATTTTATGAGCAGCTTTATATGCAAAGGCCAATAGGTAGTAGGAGGAAATTTTAAGACAGAATAAAAACACCTAGCCCCTTCCTCGGAAAACTTAGTTCTATTGGGTAAGGTCTTGATGAAATCACTAAAGTGGTATAGAGCGGTATGAGTCCATTACAGGGGCTGAGTTTAGTGTAGCAGCCATAGCGGGCCAAATATCGGGCTGAATAGTGGTGCTAAGCTCTGATTCCAGAAAATCCCTCTAAACAAAGATCTTATGGCTTTCTTAGGGAGTATGCTTGGGATTTCAATCTCCAAATATGAAATTTACAACGGTAATAATATTGAAACTGATCAACAAGACCTGGACTTAATAAATTGTGATTCATGATTATAGTAAACTTGTATTTGACTGTTGCCTGTATATACTTACAGTTACATGTTTTGTTTAAGACACCTATGACTTTTATTGTTAAATATGAACACCAATAATGTTGAGTAATGTTTACAACTTTTTAGAATTTGTATGTAATAACATGCATCATACAAACCATATAAAAAAAAATTCAAAATAGCAGCTAGCTTGTTATACCCTATCCCTCTTCTAGGCTCCGTATCTATACAGGAGTACAACACACCCTATCAGAGATTTCACTCTTAGTATTGACAGTATCTCCACAATCTTAGTATACCATCCTACAGCACTTAATAATAATAACTCTTGTTTTAACAAAAAGAAAATAAATTTAATTTCTCTTCAACATTATCAAATGGCCAAATAACTGTTAATTACTTTGGCATTTGGCTGCAAATACCACGACAGTATTCTGCAAGCTGATCCCATCTAGTAAATCATTGGCATATGGAATCGAACCCAAAGTAGGCCCATGTTTTAGCAATTGATAGTGGAACGGGATTTGTAATACACATACTAAGTCCTGATTGAAGTGAATCTCCCGTAGTAGATGTATCAATTACGTTGCACAAAAAGAATAAGACTTTAAGAACAAAATAGAAGGATGCACAGAATGAATGAAATCAATATCGAAACACCAAATCAATTGAATAGAAACGAAACACAAACTGAAATAACCCTAGATCCAATAGAGAGGAAATGCACGGAGATTAGAGAGCGAAAGAGACAAACCAGCGAGCGAGGAAGAGAGTTCTGAAGGATAGAGAGGGAGAGGAGGAAGCTCTGGGTGCGAGAGTAAGGAATTCTATATTAGTGAAATTTAAATTTCTATACTTTAAATTAATCAAATATTTTACAATAATACTCATTATTGTTTTCCAATCACACTCTTCTTTAAAACTCTCATATCACATGTTTGTACTCTTAAAATATCCACTAAAATACTCTTTTGAGTGCTATTTTCGTCGGATTTATTTAATTTTATTTTGGTGTTTAATTAAGTTTTAATTTTTATTAATTTTAATCAATTTGAATATGTTTGCTAATAGCATATAAATAGTTAAGATATCAGTTTGTGTTTTTTTTTTAATTTTTTAATTTTAAAAAATTATGTACATATCAAATCAACTATCACGTGTTATTATCACTCTCTCATGTCACTTATTACTTGTCATTTTCTTTCTTTTAATTTAGTTTTTATATTTGCTAATTTTTTTTTAGTTTAGTTCTATTTTTTATTAAAATGAAATAATTTTGTCATTTTTTATTTGAGACGGTTTATTTTCTATATAAATTGTATATTAAATTTTTTTTATTAAAATTAACATTTTTATTGATTATTTATGAAATTCAATTTAAATTATTAATAAAAGTGTAAATTTTAATAAAAATATTAGTATAACATTTATATAAAAATTAAATGATTAAATATGTTTTTGTCCCTTAACTTTCTACTTTGTGACAATTAAAATTAGTCCCTTTCGAAATTAATGAGAGATACATTATTTTAAAATACATATTTTTTATGTGAATTTATATCTTTTGACTATTATTACACTTTTTTTTTTCATAATCCTAAAATTGTAACATTTAATAGCATAATACTACTGAAATGAAATGTTTCATTATAAATATTAAGAAGTCAAATAATTCAAAATATATATATATATATATATATATATATATATATATATATATATATATATTAGTAAAGTCTTACAAGATAAGATTATAGTAATATCACTAATATACATTCGCATATATTAGACAAAGATCCTATTACAAGACTCCACCTAAAATGTTTTAATATTGTTGCTCCACCCAAACAACCGACCATTAAACAATAAGAGGTGCCTTAACACATGTTACTCCACCTATTCATACAAATAAGGTGATCATTGCAAAAAAGAACACGACATGTAATAGACAAACAAACAAGATATGGTAAGCAAATTAACAAAATAATATCATATTTTAATAAAAACATGTTGTATCACAATACCATGCATTCCAACTAATCATACAGATTCATAACTATTAATAGATGACTCTTCTTAACTCAATACACACTGATGTCAAATCTCGGGAGGTTTTAACACTTGCAATGGATAACCTCCGCCCACAAGGTTAATCCTATATAAGCCACTAGAACTTCAAAAAATTCTTCAAAGCAGGACTTCCTACAACTCCCAACACCTCAACCATTTTTCTCTATATGAGTTGAATGATTAGTAGAGTATTAGGATAATTTCCAATCTTGAACTCCTATATCAATGCATACACTACTCAACAAGTGGACTTTTCCCATGGAATTCCTTTCACCAAAACAAATCACACTTTACTTCATGCTTATTACCATTATCTCATACAAAAATCCATTCATCTACACAAACCATAACATAACATATTTCAAACACTCATAATGTCAATACACAAACATCCATACACACATATACATCAATAAACCATATACCTTATTTTATTCAAGATCAAACTAAAACCAAAAGTAAGCATGTTTTTAACAAAAAGAGAAACCTAAAATAGGCCAAACATAAGACATAAAATTTTCTAACTATAGACCTCAAATCAAAGATCTCACCATTCAAAGTAATAATTCTTGTGTCTAGGACATGTTATCAAAATTTTAGTTCGATTCGACAGTTAACGAAACGGAAATTCCATTTTTTTCCTAGATAATGCAGAGTAGAAAAACATGGTGGCGCCTAATGCTGGAAAAGTGGCGCTTGGAGCTACAACCCTCTGGAACCCACTGATTTGAGTGTGTTGACGGTCTAACAATGGCGTCTGACATTCCCAAGTCTGTGGTCATTGTCTCAATGACGCTTTAACAACACCCGATGGTTTATCAATACACACAACTCCCTCTTTAAGTTTTGATTGAGCAATTTGACTCCTCTTTAGTTAATCTCCACTTAGTAAACTTTCAAACACTTAAAATTAAAGAATCTCACAAAGGCATCCAAGTTCATAAACAAAACAATAAATTTGCACAAAATCAACATACAACGCAAGCTTAACCTCAATTTAGCAACTTTAACAAGCCATTCAAAATTTCAAATGAAATAAACAAAATGATGCACAATCCAACATACTACACCAATTCAATATCAACTTATCAGCTAAAACATGCAGTTCATCACCACAAAAGTAAATCACAAATTCATAATTTATCACATCAAAATTATGAGTTGACAACAACAAATTAACAATCTTGACATGCAAAAGCTAGAATTAGTTTTTCTCACCTGTAAAAGGCAGTCCAAATAGCTCTAAGAACACCAAAATGCCTTTAACTCCACATGATATTCTATCTACACGTAGAAACATCACAAGAATGATCAGGACATACAATTATGATCTTTGATCAATAGAGAGTCATATTAATAATCTTGACATGCAAAAGCTAGAATTAGCTTTCCTCGTCTATAAAAGGTTATCCAAATAGCTCTAAGAATACCAAAATTCCTTTAACTCTTCATGGTGCTCTATCTACACATAGAAACATCATAAGAACAATCAGAACATACCATCATGATTACTGATCAATAGAGACTCATATTAATGACTCAAAGGTCACATGTAAGTAAGTAAAGCCTACATGCAAAGAGAAAGATTGATTGGACCAAGAAAAAGGGTAGAAAACCAACCCACCCTATTGTGATTTTGACCGGCTACCCTTATAGAACTTAATGCTTTGATCACAAAGATAGTCTCAGATCATCAAACAAATTAGCAAAGAAAAAGAACACCTAAAGAGAAATTAGAGGACTCTAGAAAAATAGTTTCTAAAAATATGATGTATTTTAAAATAATGAAACTCGTTTTTAAAAAATCTTATTAAACTTCTTATTTATATAAATCCTCCTTCTAAACTATAAGAAAATAAACACCTCTGGATATTACCCAAAACCCCAACTTAATTCGTTGACACGTGTCCTTTTTTTAGGTTTTTTCGTAACTTTATCTTATTTTAAATAGAACCCGTGATCTGAATTGAAACACTGAGTATTTACTGATGTAACCCTTTTCTCCAAACTCAGTTTCGTTTGAAATTTTGGAGATAAAAGTAATTTGCTCTTTCCCGCTAATTTGAGTGTTGGATGGAGAGAATACTTTGTATGATTTGATTGATGTTAGATGCATTTTGAGGTCTGATGGTTTGGGATGATTTTTTAATTTTAAGGGCATTGTTGGGTGGTTCCAATGTATGGATCTTGCTTCTTCTTCTTTCCAGGTTTCAACCCCTCGCAACTCCATTCAAAAAATTAATCTTTTATTTCATAATCCATTCCCTTAATTTTTCGTCTTCCTCTACCAAAAACTTTTCAAACCTTCTCCCACCCTTCTCCATTCTTATCCCTAAAGCATAAATGAGGGTCCTCATTCGTTGAAGTTGACATGGTTTTGGATTAAAAACGCCTTCATTATTTTGTTCTTCAAGCTTTTTCTACGACTCTCCAACCACATGGTAGGTTCTTCTACTTTTCCTTTTCTATTGGTTACCTTTTTCCTTTCCCCTCTAATTTCCCTTCATTTCGTGTTTATGTGTTGAAAGTGTCATCTGGGTACTCCAAATTAGTTCATATAATGATCTAAATATATATGATGTTCTTGAATGTTTAGTTTTACAGATTCTTATTGTGGATTGAACAAAAAGGTAAGTTTCTTTTTCTGTATTGTTTACTTATTTATGCTTTAATATGTTGTTTTTCAAATTTTAGGGTTTTTTCAAAGTTATACTTTTACAGATTTTTTTTTATTCTTCTGATGAGTTTTTATGGTGCATGACTAAATGCAAAAACTTTTGGTGAATGGTTCCCGACCTCTATTATGAATAACTTCTATTATGAATAGTTATGTGTATTGCTTTTATTTTTAAGGTTTTCAGAAGTTAGTACATTATTGGACTTTAAAACTATTATGTGACTTTATTTTTGTCTTGGGTTTATTGTCTTCTGATTGTTTGAACTTAACAATATTTATGAATTCAAATTAAAAAAACATGGTTGTATGAAGTAATGTGAGAACAACTAACAAAAAATGTGTAGTTTGTGCTCTTAAAGTAATTTATGCGGATACAACGCCTTTATTATTTGCCTTCATTATTTCGTTCTTCAAGTTTTTTCTACGACCCTCCAACCAAAGTAGGTTCTTATACTTTTCCTTTTCTATTGGTTACCTTTTTCCTTTCTTCTCTAATTTCCCTTCATTTCGTGTTTATGTGTTGAAAGTGCCATCTGCCTACTATGTTCTTGAAAGTTTAGTTTTACAGATTATTATTGTGATTGAACAAAAGGTAACGTTTTTTTTTCTATATAGTTTATTTATTTATGCTTTATTATGTTGTTTTTCAATTTTTTGGGCTTTTTTAAAGTTATGCTTTTACATATTTTATTTTATTTTTCTGATGAGTTTTTATGGTGCAGGACTGAATGCAAAAACTTTTGATGTTGGTATTCAATGGTTGCTGACCCGATTAAACAAACAGTACTATTGTTTAATCTTTTATTTATAATATTTATTTTTGTGGTTTAATTTGTTCTTTCATAATATTGACATTATTGAAACTGATACTGGAAGTAATTCAAGTTCTAATTTTAGCCAACATTCTATTCTTTTGATGAGGAGTTTTTATGGTTCAAGACTGAATGCAGAAAATTTTGGTGTTGGTATTCAATGGTTCCCAACCTCGATTAAACAAACAATACTATTTTTTAATCTTTTATTTATTATATTTATTTTTGTGGTTTAATTTGTTCTTTCATACTATTAACACTATTGAAACTGAAATTGGAAGTAACTCAAGTTCTAATTTTAGCCAATATTCCAAGTTCCCGATCCTACCCTTATACCAACATTTCAGGTTTTATCACATGGTGAGTCCCAATTTTGTGTTTTGTTGAATCTGAAGTTGTTGGGGTAAGCAGTTATGTAACATAAATATAAATAGTTGGTTTTGCACATGTTTAAAAATTTAAAGATATCAAGAAGTGCATTGTAAGTTTTTCTTCAAAATTTATATGATGGGGAACGAAATATGTTTTTTATTGCTTTAGTATATTATTATTTTATTATTCCACAGATCAGTATTTATATATGATGGGGAACAACCATAATTAGCACTGCCACGAAGGGATTGGTGAGAAACTTGCCAAAGTTTATATATGATGAGGAAAAAGGCTTTAGAGGTGAGTATACAAATGTTTAATCTGCTTATTTTCACGATTTTAAGGCTCATATATGAATAGTTTTGTGTATTGCTTTTATTTTCATGGTTTTCATAAGTTAGTACATTATTGGACTCTACAACTATTCTGTGACTTTATTTTTGTCTTGGGTTTATTGTTTTCTGATGGTTTGAACTTAACTACTCAAGCCACCTAACAATATTTTTGAATTCAAATTAAAAACATGGCTGTATGAAGTAATGTGAGAACAACTGACAAAAAATGTGTAATTTGTGCTCTTAAAGTAATTTATATGGATATTTCAGTTTGTTATCTATTATGTTAGTGATGAGATGATGCAAAAGCTTTGTCAAGTGAGTTGTTGAATGTGGTATCTTCTATGGTGGATGCACATGGAAGTGATGGTCCCTTGCAAGAATATATGAATGCAGATGAGTGGGTTATGCTATTTATGGACATCTAATGAAATGAAATGGATCAGGCTAGCCATGAAAATATTGCTAAGAAGGTTTGTTTTTTTTTCTTTCATGTGAAAAATTCAGTCAAAATGGTTTCCATTTAAATCAACTTGTGCACTTATTATGATATAAATGATGAAGTTGTTCTTTTTTATTTCTTTTGTCAGTGGATCCCTAAACTAAGGCATTACGCACCTGGTGTTCAATAATTCTCATTGAAACCAAGTTAGGTAAGCATTTAACCCCACCCTTCATTGAATGGATTGGCATAGTTGCTGAAGGGGTTCTATTGTTTTTTTAGTGAATTTAAAAAAAAAACTTTATTCATTCCAATAAATATAATTTCATTCAATCATAGAACTAAATTTAACTAAATATATAAACTAGGTAAATGACTAAGTGTAGCTATTTGTTGATATTTAAATCAGGAGTTTAACTTTGACTATAATTTCTTATACTAAATAGATCAAGGTGGTTGTATGAGGTCTGATAAGGGTCCATGGCAGGATCCAAATTTTTGAAGTCTTATTTCCTTTAGTTTTTTACTCTCAGTAAGCATTGAACATTGTAAAAGATATTAAAAAACTAACTATAGTTATTGCTTAGATTCAATTAGAAGTCGCATGCCTATGCATCCAGTATCTCACATTTGTGTTTGGATGTTAAAAGAAAGACGTTGCAACATGCAGACAAAGAATAAGTCTAACTTCTTAAAAAATGAATAATGAGTTGGGTTATGTGCATGTTTCTGTTAGTAGTTGTTGTTCATTCAGCTCATTGAAATTTAGAATGTTCCTAAATTAGTTAATCAAAAAATAGCTATCAGATAATCATAATAGTTTTCATATTTGATTTTTTTTGTCTTTTTTAATGATTAATGATGTGATTCAGTATAGAAATTTTGATTGTCGAAGATGCACAATATTGTTTTGTTGTTTTAGAATAGTGAAAGGTTAGTTCTTCCTTTAATCATTCAATCCATAAAGACAATGGAGACATTGGTGGGTCCCAATCCCAAGTCAAAAAATTGAAAGATAATTCTTCTAATTCTTGATACAGAGTATTAATCCCTATTCTGCTTCATAATAATTCTAATTCCATCAAATAATATGAATACTTTACATAGACATTACTATTGGGTTTTACTGTAAATGCATAAAAAACTATGATACACTGAAATAATCATAATTATCTATTCATGTCGGATTCTGCCTTTGATAAAATATCAAGGAAAGTATAGCAAAGTTGTGATCACTGTGACCTTTCTTGAGTTGCTATGATGAGGATTGCCCGATTATTATTATAAAGATCTGGATTATATTAAAATAATCATAGAATGACCTTTATATATTACTACTTTTTCTACTTTGACAATGAAATTGCAATATGTCCTATAGGTTGTACTACTTTTTCTACTTTTTTTTTGCCTTTGATAGTCTACTGAAGATTAAGGATGAGTAGAAAATGTGTTTGGGTCAATGTATCTTGTAATGCTACAATGATATGAATTTGGATCCCTGTAATACTACCAAAGTATCCCTTGAGTTTTTAGACATTCTAGAAATTTGGGATGTTGGAATAATCAAATTTTAAGACAGAAAATAGTGAGCATGCTAACTAGAACAGTTGTGTGCATGTAGATGGTTCTTAATGGTGAAGTACGATTATGTCGATGAAATGCTTTAAAGTCAGTAGATTTCTAACCTTAAGTTTAATTTTAGCGTGTGGTATGAAATGTTTGGTGCATTATCATGTCAAGAGTTTTTTATTGAATTTTTTTATTGTCAAGTAGCAACGCAATATACATTATTTTGTTTCCTTTCATACATGTATATATATGGTGTTAATAGTTTCCTTGGTATTATTTAGAGACAATTAGTTGAGCTTTGAACATTTTTTATATAGGCTGAACTTTCTCTGAAATGAGTAAAAGATTATTAAGGCTTTTTTAACTATTTCATTTTATATTTTATTTGTTAGGCATTGCAGGGTTATGGAGCTAGATTTATCTCAAAGAAGGCAATTTTATTTTTCGATAAAACCAATGGTTGAAAAATCATGGTTTGGTAGTATGTGGAAAGCTCCTCGGAAGCATGATGCTAATTCTGATAAGGTTGTATAAAAGTATAAGCATTTGTTATAGGATGTTTTGTGTAAAAGTAGTTAATTTATGGAAGTCTTTGCATAATAAATGGATTCTTAATTTATGGTACCAATTCCTAACTTATTGGTGAAATCATATCACAGATTAAAACCAACATCATTTTCAGATTTAACAATTATTTAAAGAAAGTGGTTCCCTATGCTTAACCACTAAGTCTACTTTAGGAACTCACAGATAAAAAAAATGGCAGACTTCCTAATCTTTGATAGATGAGTACCTACTCATTTGATTAATTTTTTAAGATCCATTCTAGAAATTCTTGCAAGATCATGGAATAAAGCTTAAATTAATTTGTTAGTCCCATACTTCTTTGAAATGTTTAAACAGGTCCAATTACACTTTAAATTTGGGTCCTTGAACTTATAAATATATACGAGTAATATTATATATGAGCTTGATAAATGTTAGGGTATTATGGGATACATAAGCCTTATATTGAATAATATTAGATACTCGGTTGACTACACAAGTGGCTTGATCTTTTAACTGCTAGCTTTTAGGAGAGAATTTTTCAAACACAACAAAACCTATCAATTAATGTAAGTATACAACAGTATTGTATATACTTTGTGGATATTTTAAGAATTAACCTTAAAATTGTTTTTAATAAAACATGTATTTTAACTTTAATATTTGTGATAACATTGTATAGTAAGAACAAAGAAAAGTGTGATGTTCCTGCTGCTGAAAATTCGACTGATGCAATGGAGTAAAGTGTTTTAATGTTGTACATACTTTGAAGGGTGGATCGTAAAAGAGGTTATTGCATGATGGTATTTGTAACCCTGAGTGTTTGATATGCATTTTTTTTTATTTAATGACCTTTAACTTTTAATGAAAAGTGAAGTAGAAATTTATAGAAAAGGAAATGTTTCTACTCCTAACAGCATGATACGCAAGGAAATCTAAAATCAAGTATGATATATATGATTTTTACAAGATATTGACAATATTATGTATTTTATGTGATTATCAATATAATTGACAAATATTTGGTATTTTCAAATTTTCTTTTCAATGTAAAATGGATTTGTAGTTTATCCAAATCAATTGATTTTACTATTGTGATAGGTAACTTGTAGTGAACATGATGTCATTTTTTAATTAATATAATAATGCAGATATTACATGCTATCATCAAAATAATAAATTTATATTTAAATATTATTTTTTAATTTTATTATTAGTATTAAAATAATAATAATAATTATTATTATTACTACTACTGCTGCTTCTTGACAATTGTATTTTTCTTTAAATCTATTACTTTATCATAAAAATTCAATATTAAAATAATATTATTAATTTTAATTAATTTGTTATAAAAAAACATCAATAATTATTATTTGATTATTTTTCATATCAATCAACTCTTTATTTAAATATTAGATTTATATTATAAAATTATATAAATAAATAACTTATTTAAATTAATAATAATTGTATTAATTTTTTAGTACAAATTAAAAAATAAAAAAATAAAAACAAATGCACGGGATCGCATTATATAGTATGCTTACATTTTACTTTAATAATGATCGTGCATCTACATTCATTTTAATATAATATACATGTGTTTATATATATCTATATGTGTTTCTATTCAAAAATTTTAACATCCATCTCATGTTATATTTAGTTTGTACGAGATCCTATTACATAATATGCTTACATTTTACTCTAATAACGACCCGTCCATACGTATTTTAATAAAATATACATGTGTTTTTATTTAAAACTTTTAATATCAATTTCATGTTGTATTTATTTTGTAGGGGACCATGTTACACAATATGCATACATCTTACTTAAATAATGACTCATACGTACACATCTCATTTTAATATAATATACATGTGTTTTATCTACATGTGTTTTGATTTGAAAATTTTAACATCAATTTCATGTTATATTTATTTAAAAATAACGTAAATTTTTTAAATTTTAATTTTAATTTTAAGTTTATTTTTTAATATATAATACCTTCAAATATGTTTAAACACTAATTCTAGCAATCCATATCCACTACTTTTTAATAATTTTTATTGTGATATATATTATTTTATTTAAATGGTCTTTAGTAATTTTTATTAATGTGTTACTTTGGTAGTTGTTTTTTATGTTTAATTACTTTTTAATTATTATTATTACATTTATAGTGGTAGTTTTGTATTTAATTTTAACTATTTTAATATTTAACTATTGATTGAAATGTTATTTTTTAATCTTAACATTTTTCATTAAAAAAATAATAATATCTTTGATTTTATATATAAATATATTTCAATTGTTTTGTATGTGTTTGTGGATATTTACATATGTTTCTATTTAAAATTTTTAATACAATCTCATGTTGTTTTTATTTTCTACGGGACCATATTTTGATTATGTGCATATTTTCTAAATGATTATATTATTATTTCAATTAATATTAGTAATAGTATTAGTAACATTATTATTATTGGTATTATTATTATTGGTAGTAGTAATGTTAGTACTATTATTATTATTAACCTTAGCATTGACATTAACATTATTATTATTAGGATTAACATTGATATTAAATTTATTATTATTATTATTATTATTATTATTATTAGTTTAAGTATTTTTATAAGTCGTCACTTTGAATTGAGATGAGAGTTCAACTTTTAACTTAAACTTTGTATGTGATAGCTACTTTTTTAACATCAATTTCATGATGTATTTATTTTTTATTTTGTACAGTACCAGATTACACAATATGCTTATATTTTACTTTAACAATAACCCGTGCATATACATTTAATTTTAAATAATATACTTCTACATGTGTTTTTATTTAAAAAATTTAACAAATGTCTTGTTGTACTTATTTTATACAGGACCATATTACACAATATATTTACATCTTATTTTAACAATGACTTGTATGCATATTTTATTTTAATATAGTATATAACTCAAAACTATAATTATAAATTTTAACCGTGTAATAATATTATTTTATTACACATTACTAATCGATTAGTATTAGTATTATGATTTAAAACAAACAAATTCATATCTAATTACTATTTTTTAATCTTATCATTATTATTATGATAATCTATTATTATTATTAATATAAAAATAAATATATTAATTATATAAATAAATA
>Ga0214542_1003667_pt1 | contig 31052 bp, 10 predicted proteins | sample CNSS1metaG_FD_160096 | JGI IMG/M metagenome (GOLD analysis project Ga0214542, IMG submission 160096) | Root nodule microbial communities from cowpea collected in UCLA plant growth center, Los Angeles, California, USA - CNSS1 | ecosystem: Host-associated > Plants > Roots > Nodule | place: USA...
ATTGTTACGTTTTTTTTTTTTTTTTTATAATTTCTTATTTAAATAATATTAAAAATTCAAAATTCATTTAATCTTTGACTATAAAAACACCTTATTCAAAACAAAAAAGTAAAAATAATAAAAACATGTTCAGATAAATTCTTACATTAATAATATTTAAAGTTATACTGATTTGTAAGAATCTAATTAAAACCTTTGATAGCATATAGGACTCAACATTGGCTGGGTTGATCCGATTTTATATTTAATTTGATATTTTAATTTATATATTCAATCATTTAATTTATTGAATTGGTGATTTTTTCAAATTATTATTAATTTAAATGAGTTATTCAAGTTACATATTTTTGTTCGGTTAATTTTTTTCTTTAACTTCTCCTTAAATTTCGAATAAATAAAATAAATATACTAAATTTTTAATAAAAAAAATTATATCTGTAATTTTAGTAATCATTTTTGTAATGAACTATAATTTTATACAATTTACTTTTAATAATAAAATCCTACAAAGATAAATTTAAAACTTAAAATATACATATAAATTTATAAACATTCAAACTTCATTTTTGAATTCGGTCTTAGAACCCAATAAAATCTTTAAGAAAATCCTCTTTCAAAAAATCTTTTTTCTTTTATGTAAACTCTAGCTCTCAACAACATTCCTTCCATCTTCAAATTTCTGATTTAGCTTTCTTTTTTTGAAGATCAAAAATGGTAGAAATGTTTTAGATAAATCGTATCATGAACAGAGAAGAGAAAATAATTACTTTTTACATTTTAATTTTCACTGTGAAATTTTGAGAGTACTAAACAAAATTTTGAAGGTGCATAGAGAAGTCCCATGAGAATCTCCGTACTAACTAGGCCCACATCGAACTTCTCCATTCCTCATTCACGGCGCCACCCACTTACCCTTATCAGTTTATGACCGTTTGAAAATATAGACAATGTAAGCATAACAAAATAATAAAAGCTTCAGCTTTAGTACATTTCCCCAGAACACACTCCTCAGAACAATACTTAAATTTATATTACTTACTACTCTGTATTAATTTATTAGTCTTTGTGAAATACATATGATGTTTTTCACATAAAGGTGCTTGAAAAGTGTACCACACAGGCTCACCCCTCCTCACTTATTGTCCAGAAATCTCCATTGTTCAAAACTGCTTCACTCTTCTGGGTTCTCTCTCTCTTTTCTCCCTTGCCTCACACTGGAGTACCCTCTGCTATTTTCTTCAAATTTCGTCACAGAAATTTCTCTTCTACCCTCTCAACATCCATCATAATCATCATCAATTATGGTTCTTGTGATGTATTTTGTGCTTTTTCTTGCCTTCACTGGCCATTCAAGTAAGCTCCTGGACTTGCCTGTGTTTTTTCTTAAGCTTAATGGGGGGCTTTTCATAATGATATATAAAATCTCAGATTTTTTTCTCATGATTGCTTTGTCTTAGTGTTTTTCTGTTTTGGTTTTGTGGAAAAGCTTGGATTTTGAGATGGGTTTTGTTTAGGAACTCTTCTATTTTTGTTCTGTTTTACTGAAGGGTGGTGCTTTTAAGGAAAGATGGGATTTTTAATGGACTAACTGTTCTTCTGTTTACATTTTCTGCATTTTTTTTTGGCTTGAACAGGTGCTCTTTACTGTGTATGTAAAGATGGTGTGGGTGATCAAGCTCTTCAGAAAGCTATAGATTATGCATGTGGTGCAGGAGCTGATTGTACCCGTATTCTTCAAAATGGGGCATGTTTCCAACCTAACACTGTGAAGGATCATTGCAACTATGCTGTTAATAGCTATTTCCAGAGAAAGGGTCAGGCTCAGGGAAGCTGTGATTTTTCTGGTGCTGCCACCCCAAGCCAAAACCCACCTAGTAAGTGGCCACCACTTTCTAGTCACCTTCAAAAGTTTTGGACTTTCTTCACAAAATTCCCTTTTTCTAATTCTTCTGTGTCTCTTGTTGTCCCTACCTCTTTGATCTGCAGCTTCAGCATCCACATGTGTTTACCCCTCAAGCCCTGGGTATGTTCTTCATCATGGATCTTTCTGATTTGCTTAAATTAATCCACAATCATTCATTTATTTCTCTCAATTTCAATTTTCTGGTAATGGCAAGATGTTTGGTTGCATGCTGCATTAAACCAGTTTTTTCTTCCATTTACAGAACATGAAGAAAACCTTTTCTCTCTATATTGAAGTTGGCTTACATTAATCTACTGCCTTATTTGGTGCCCTTAGAGGGCTTTGGTTAGATTCAACTTCGATTATATCATTTGCAAAAGCAAAATAATCTGTTATTTTTTAAACAATTTTACTCAGATTTACTCAGAAGCCGATGACATCATGATCAACCCTCTTGGAACATTAGCAGTCATGACTATGACGTTCCACAATTGTTTTTGTCCACTTCATTCCCATGATCCTAGATCCAAGATCATATAATATTTAATGAAACTAATACTATACTTAGTATATAGTTCACTAAATTATTAATATACTATGTGATGATCATAAGCTAATTTGTTTTGGCTTCCACTTGCAGCAATGCAGGAACAGGCATCACAGGAACCACAACAACCACTACACCAACAACAGGCACACCATCCACCTTAACCCCAACTACTCCCACCGGTACAGGTACAGGTACAGGCACTGGCACTGGCACTGGCAGCACCATCACAGGTAACCCTAATGTGTTTGGAATCAGTCCAACATCTTCAACTGGAACAGGCATCAATGATTCAAGCAAAGGAGTGGTTCACTTGAAGGACACATGCATGTTGCTGGTGTCCTGTATTCTCACCTTTTTGCTAGTGTTAAGGGTCTAAATGATGCAGTTCTGGGAAAATCTTGGGGGGGGAGGGGGTGTTTGTGAAATTGTGACTTGCGTGGATGAGATTTTGCAAATGCAGAAGGGTGTTCATGTAAGTTCACTTGGAATCATCCAGAAGCAGACCCCACACTTTAACCTCCTGTTTCTTGTTTATTTGTTGTGTTCCTAAGAAAAAAAAAGGTTAGGGAATTTGGTTCCTTTTCAGTGGTGAATATTTGATATGTGACTACAAATGAGGTGGAACCTCATCGGTTTCCTTTTGTATATTATTATATCTAATATCTATCATCACTATGAGAGCCACTATTTTTTTCATTTAGTTGAACCTTGCCTTGTATGTGTTTGATATTTTTCTCTTTTCTTTTACCTTTTTCTTTCTTGAACCATTTTTTCTTTTCTTTCTTCTCTCAAATGGTTTTGCGGAGTTTGGATTTAGACCACTTGACACCGTTTTGATGACTCCAAACTGATTGATATTCATATATTTAATGTTAGGTCCGTGAGTTGGTTCGTCGTTTTCCATTGGACATTGATGATTTGGCACGGTTTTCAATTTATGAATTATGGATCTGAACAATTCTGAAATTTGGAGTAGAATGTGTCGCGAGATTTAAGAATCTGACCCTTGAGGATAGGCCTCAGCAAAAAATGGAACCCGACGGATATGCCCGAAAAGGAGGATGTTTATTCGGTCAATTAAATTTTAATCGGGTTACTTTGGTTAAAAAAAATTCGGGTCGGATTAAAACGGTCCTATATGGATTTTGAATTCAAAATCCACCCACGGTTAACCGACCTAATCTGAACTTTTCTAACCCTAATATTTCGTTATGAACTTGTGCAATCTACCGCCAACATTTGGAATCCCTTACATATCATCTTCTTCGACATTCAGAAGGATCGTCTTTTTCCTATCATTCCTTTTTCCATTCTCCTATTCCTAATAACCATCAATATCAACATATATGCTCACTATAATCACTATTTGGCTAAAAACTCTCACATCGCGACCTAGACCTAGTGAAGCATGACTACCACCGAAACGCCAAAACGCGACTATCACTGTTTAGTCGCAGTTTTTCGGGAAACAACATTAGCCATGCAAAACAGTGGAACGAGTAGCCATATGCACCTACAACAACGCAATCCATTTCATATCTGCTCACTTCAGACACCTACGATGGTGGATCTTTACCTGCACACATATCTGCTTGTAAAAATCCCAGATTCACAGAGGTAAATGCATCAAAAAGGGAGAATTTTAGCGAATGGTGGTGCTGCTATAGTTGGCGGTGATAGTTTATATGTCATGAGAAGGTTACAGTTCTGAAGATGGTGTATTCATTAGTGAGCGCCTCGTTCATGAAAATATTTTTACTTCTTTTTACATGTGGAAATATGAAATTCACTCATATGGGCAAGCTATGGTTATGAAAGAATCACTAATAAAATTTCACATCTAGAAGTCAAATTATTCCGAAATTTAGACCAAAATGGAATTGTAATTCTAAGACTGTGGGTCAAAACGGGAGATGTTTTAGTGGGGAAATTAACACCTTAAATGGCAAAAGAATCCTCATATTTCCCTGAAGATAGATTAGCTATACTTGGCATTCAGATATCCACCTCATAGGAAACTTGTCTAAAATTACTCATAGGCGATAAAGGTCGAATTATTAATGTGAGATGAATAAAAAAAAGGGTTCCAGTTATAATCCAAAAACGGTTCGGATATCTATTGTAAGAAACGTGAAATTAAACGAAAACAAAGTGGGCAGGGAAATAAAGTGACCGGGAGACATGGAAATAAAGATATCTTTTCTAAAATTTTGGTCACGCGTGTGAGGAGTGCAGATCTTCTTGAGGCTAATGCATTTGATCTTGAACTGTAACTGAAATCTGGATAACCATATCCATCCGTGTTTAATCGGATCGGAAACTACCCAAACACAACAACTCAAGGTGTGAAACGGTCGGATCTGTTTTTTCTAATATTAAATTCGTATTCGAATTTTGATGGATTTGATCTATTGGGCTCGAATTCGGTCCAATGGACCGATGCTCACCCCTGCTTGAGGAAGAATTGGGATTTGGATTTTGTGTTTTCTTGGTGGGATTTCTTCAAAATATATGGATTTATTATTTTAAATTATATTATATAAGTTAGCAAATAATTGGTATAATCAACAAATAATTTAGATTCAATTGAAATGTTAAAATTATTTTTTTTAACTTAAACCTTCTAAAATAATGGAGGATTTTTTATAAAATTTAAATTGTTATTATTTTTATTTTACATCCAATCATTCATCGGAGAAAAAGATATTGATGTGAGAGTTAGGTATGCTATTACATGTTAGATTAAATATGTTTTTTAAATTATCTTTAAAAGTTGTGTTTTAATTTGTGTTTTAGTTTTAAAATAAATGGTAAGGTTATATATATATATATATATATATATATATATATTTGTTAAATTTGTTGTAGAAGATTAAAAAATAAACAGATATAATTTTTTAATATAGTTACGTTAATATTTTTAAATATTAAACAACATTTGAGATACATTTGGGATATTTACGTTTCCATTCAAACGAAATGTTACTAACAGGAAAAATAACCTTATTACATTAAAATATTATATTTATTTATTTTTAAGTTTGAAATACGAATTTAACAAAATTTCAAAAAAAGAAAAGATAAATTTTGATTTTGTATCGTATAAATATAAGCCCTTTTTTTGTTCCTAAGTGTATGGACCTGGCCTTTTCGTAGGTCCAAGGTCAGCCCACCAGGGACTCCAATACTTTGTCCAGCCCCCTCACAATCTCACTTTACTCTTTTTCAGAAAAATAGTTTCTCTCCTATCTCTCTACGAAAGCAGAAGCTCATAGAGAACCTTCCACCCTCGAGCTAGCTCAGCTTGTTCTACTACCAAGTAAGTTACTCCTCAGATCTGTTGTAGCCTTTCTTTCCCCTTTTTCCAGTTGGGTGCTTTTGTTGCGTTTAGGGTTCATCCTCTTACTCTCGTTTGGGTCCTGGGGTTTCTGTTTCAGCTCACCATCTTAGTCCGTGGAGCTGTTGTGCCTAAGTTGCATTCTTTGAGTTGCTGCTCCTTTTCTTGCGTCTAACAAGGTAAGGTAAGCTAGGTCTCTGTTTTTTTTCGTGTGTCTTAAAGTATGTGGTCAGTTTCTGCTTCTGTTGTATGCATAAAGTGATTTAAAAATGCTTGTATCTATTTTGAGTGGACTGTATGGATTGTACTTGGCTGTGTTGGGTGCTGCATGCGTGAAACAATGGGAGAGAGGTGGTATTCTCGCCTAAGCGAGCTCGTCTCACCTAGGCGAGAATAGCAGAAGCTCGCCCTGGTGCTGCTCGAGCATCTCGCTCAGCCGACCAACTCTTGTTTTGAGCGACGCATTGCCTCGCTTAGGCAAGAATGGCTCGCCCAAGCGAGCACTCGAGGAAAGCTAGTGTGCTCTACTCGCATCCTCGTCCAGGCGAAGGATTTTAGTTTTGGGCGAATGGTGATCTCGCCCAAGCGAGGGCTCGCAGAGTGCCACTGTTATAGGCCTCGCCTAGGCGAGAATGCCTAGCTTAAGCGAGACAGTTGTTGTCGCTTAGGCGAGGGCTTCTAGCCTAAGCGAGAACAATGCAGATTTACACTTTATGTTCCTGTTTACGTTGTGTGTGGCTATTTTTCTCGAACATGCATGATTTATGTAGAATTGCATGAGTTGTATGCACTGAAATTGGTATGTTAGCATGAGTAACACATGGGATTCTGCTTGGTTGGTTGAGAACGTGCATGAGAATTTAATGTTGAGATAACAAGTGGTGGTTATGGTATGAGGATCATGAAATTGGTGTGAGATAGGCGTAATTTCATGAGTCTCGTGGGAAGACTTCATGGTGGTGTGTAGTGTATATATTAAGATAAGGATTCAAGTAAGGATCGCATCCCGAAATTCTAAAGGGTTAGTGAGTCTCATGTAGAGCAAACTAACTCAAGTGGTGAGAGTAGCGGGAGGTCCTAGTCTCTGGCAAGATAATGGCCTTAGACGCTTAAAGGCTAACCTTGTGTGTGGTAGGGTGAAACCCATTGGCAATGGCTCTACAGAGCAGTAGAGGCCACCACAAGTGCAAGCGTCCAGTGAATCCGGAATCCAATCTTAGTATATATATCCGGATAATTGAGTCATAGTGTCTTGCTTGGTTGCTATAACATGAATTGGTGCTTACTTTGCTGCATGCTTGAGGACTGTCTTAAGTATCTGTTTGCTATAACATGTTAAATTTATTTTCACTAGCTTACCCTTTCGTTTTTGTGTATGTTATTGTCTTATCTTCTCTTTTGCGATGATCACTTTATCGGTGGGAGCAGATGGAGGAAATGTTGAAGGTAAACCCGGTGGTGGCAGCGGTGCTGTGTAATTTGAACCTGTTATACGTGGCTCTCAAGAATAGTTGATGGCCTAATGCCTTTTCGTAATTCATTGCTCTAGGAGCAACTCTTTTGCAAAACTGTTAAATTCCCTGTTTACTTATGGCATTGGTGGTATGCCTAAGTTCCTTTCTAAATACATTTGATGGATGACTGTAATAGTGGATCCTTTTAAGTGTGCTGTTATCTCGTGTGCTCCTTATTATTATAACTATGCGATGTTTTATTTAGTAGATTATTCTATTTAAATGTGATGTCACAATAAATATATTTAGTTTTAAATTTTATTGAGTTATAAAATATTTTTTGGAATAAATAATATGTAATATTTTATATAATTATTTCATTGTTATTGTTATTTAGTATTGTATTTAAAATTGATATAATTATATATAATTATATATATATATATATATATTAAATATTTGACATTAAAAAAAATATATTTTAATATCAAATATTTGCTAATATTGTTTTCTTTGTGATTTTAATTTTTTTATAAAATTTAATAATTGATACTGAAATAATAAAAAAATAGATTATATCGATATCGAAATAATAATTAAAAATGAAAATGAACACAATTTTTAGTCCAGATGAATATAAGAATGAGATAGAGAATGGTTTTTTATTTCGGGATACAATAATAAAACACATTTATCCCATCATTCCTACTATATATTTCCAAAGTAACCACACGTAATTATTATATTAATTTAATTGTTAAAATTAATTGCTCTCAAATAAGATTAATTGAACTAAACTACATTGCAACTTAAACATAAACAATAATTCAAACAATGAATACACGTTAATGTGCTGAAATGATAATATAATTGAGTTTAATTTTATAATAATTTGATTCAATTTATACAATTTTGGTAAAAAGAAGTAAATAAAACTAGTTAACTCAAAAGAGGAAATAAAACTAGTTAACTCAAAAGAGGAAATGATAACAATCTATAGTTTCTACAATAGAAGTTCCAACCCCTCAAACTAATGGATGGTTCTAGTGCCAACACACAGCCAGAGAAAAAGATCTATGGGAATCTCCCTGCCAACTAGTCCCACATCGAACTTGTCTATTCCACCCTCATTCACAGTGCCACCACCCCCACTTACCCTTATCAGTTTATGACCGTTTGAAAATATAGACAAAATTAAAATACTTAGATACATATTATATACACACTGTAATAATGTAATAATGTAAGCATAACAAAATAATAAAAGCTTCAGCTTTAGTACAATTCCCCAGAACACACTCCTCAGAACAATACATAAATTTATATTACTTAATACTATGTGTTAATTTATTAATCATTATGAAATACTTATAATGTTTTACACATAAAGGTGCTTGAAAAGTGTACCAGACAGGCTCACCCCACCTCACCCATTGTCCAGAAATCTCCATTCTTCAAAACTGCTTCACTCTTCTGGTTTTTCTCTCTCTTTTCTCCCTTGGCCTCTGGAGTACCCTCTGCTATTTTCTTCAAATTTCATCACAGAAATTTCTCTTCTACCCTCTCAACATCCATCTTAACCATCATCAATCATGGTTCTTGTGATGTATTTTGTGCTTTTTCTTGCCTTCACTGGCCATTCAAGTAAGCTCCTGGACTTGCCTGTATTTTTTTCTTAAGCTTAATGGGGGGCTTTTCATCAGGATATATAAAATCTCAGATTTGTGTCTATGATTGCTTTCTGTTGCTGTTTTTCTGTTTTGGTTTTGTGATAAAGCTTGGATTTTGAGATGGGTTTTGTTTAGGAACTTTTCTAGTGCTGGTGCTTTTAAGGAAAGATGGGATTTTTAATGGGCTAACTGTTCTTCTGTTTACATTTTCTGGTCTTGAACAGGTGCTCTTTACTGTGTATGTAAAGATGGTGTGGGTGATCAAGCTCTTCAGAAAGCTATAGATTACGCATGTGGTGCAGGAGCTGATTGTACCCCTATTCTTCAAAATGGAGCATGTTTCCAACCTAACACTGTGAAGGATCACTGCAACTATGCTGTTAATAGCTATTTCCAGAGAAAGGGTCAGGCTCAGGGAAGCTGTGATTTTTCTGGTGCTGCCACCCCAAGCCAAAACCCACCTAGTAAGTGGCCACCACTTTCTAGTCACCTTCAAAAGTTTTGGACTTTCTTCACAAAATTCCCTTTTTCTAATTCTTCTGTGTCTCTTGTTGTCCCTACCTCTTTGATCTGCAGCTTCAGCATCCACATGTGTTTACCCCTCAAGCCCTGGGTATGTTCTTCATCATGGATCTTTCTGATCTGCTTAAATTAATCCACAATCATTTATTTATTTCTCTCGGTTTCAATTTTTTTGTTGCTTGCATGCTGCATTAAACCAGTTTTTTCTTCCATTTACAGAACATGAAGAAAACCTTTTCTCTCTATATTGAAGTTGGCTTTCGTTAATCAATTGCCTAATTTGGTTCCCTCAGAGGGCTTTGGTTACATTCAACTTCAATTATATCATTTGCAAAAGCAAAAGCAATCTGTTATTTTTTATCACACTTTTACATTTACATTAGCCAAAAGGCCATTTTTTGCGGTGTATGCATCCACCTCCTGCATCATATTTACCCAGAAGCCAATGACATCGTGATGAACCCTTTTGGAACATTAGCTGTCATGATTATGATGTTCCACAATTGTTTTTGTCCACTTCATTCCCATGATCCTAGATCCAAGATTATATAATATTCAATGAAACTAATTCTATACTTAGTATATAATAGTTTACTAAATTATTAATATACTATGTGATGATCATAAGCTAAATTGTTTTGGCTTCCACTTGCAGCAATGCAGGAACAGGCACCACAGGAACCCCAACAACCACTACACCAACAACAGGCACACCATCCACCTTAACCCCAACCACTCCCACTGGTACAGGCACCAGCACTGGCACTGGCACTGGCAGCATCACAGGTAACCCTAATGTGTTTGGAATCAGTCCAACATCTTCAACTGGAACAAGCTATGATCCAAACAAAGGAGTGGTTCACTTGAAGAACACATGCATGTTGCTGGTGTCCTTTGTTCTCACCTTTTTGCTAGTGTTAAGGGTCTAAATGGTGCAGTTCTGGGAAAATCTTGGGGGGGGTTTTGTGAAATTGAGACTTGTATGGATGAGATTTTGCAAATACAGAAGAAGGGTGTTCATGTAAGTTCATCACTTGGAATCATCCAGAAGCAGACCCCACTTTGGCCTCCTGTTTCTTGTTTTTGTTGTGTTCCTAAGAAAAAAAAAAGTTAGGGAATTTGGTTCCTTTTCAGTGGTGAATATTTGATATGTGACTGCAAATGAGGTGGAACCTTTTGTATATTATTATATCTAGTATCTATCATCACTATGAGAGCCATTATTTTTTTCATTCAGTTGAGCCTTGCGAATACCTTGTATTATGTGTTTGATATTTTTCTCTTTTCTGTTACCTTTTTCTTTGTTGGACCATTTTTTCTTTTCTTTTTTCTCTCAAATGGTTTTGCGGAGTTTGGATTTGGACCATTTGACACCGTTTTGATAACTCTACAAACTGATTGATATTCATATATTTAATGTTTAGTCCGTGAGTTGGTTCGTCGTTTTCCATTTGGACATGTTGATGATTTGGCACGGTTATCAATTTATGAATTATGGATCTGAACAATTCAGAAATTTGGAATAGAATGTGGCGTGAGATTTAAGAATCTGACGATTAACGAGTTAAACTTGAGGAGGAATTGGAATTTGGATTTAGTGATGGATTTTGTGTTTTTGCTGGGTTTCTTCAAAATATAGCGATTTATTATATTAAATTATATTATTTAATCATCAGATTATTTTGTGTTTTTGGTTGGAATAATCATCACATTCAATTGAGATGTAAAAATAAAGGAGGATTTATGTAGAAAATGTTAATTGTTATTATTTTTATTTTATGTCCAATCATTTCATTGGAGAAAAAGATGTTGATGTGAGAGTTAGGTATGCTATTATATGTTGGATTAAATTTTGTGTTTTAAATTATTCTTAAAAGTTGAATTTTAGTTTATATGTTGATTAAATATGTTTAGTTAAAATCTTCCTTTGTTTTTTGTTTTTGTACAAAATTTTCATATAGGTTCATAGATTTATTTTAGTCTTACACAGGGATATGAAAATTCGAGACGGGCGGGTTGGCATGTAGGCCCGCACAAAAAAACGTGAGGCAGGTTGGGATGTTGAATCCGTTGACTCGCAATAACACGTTCTGTATAAGCTCGTAGCCTGCGCGGGTTAAAGGTGGGGCGGGTGGGCTGATCCGCTTACAAAATTATATGTTCTCATGTTTTTGGTTTTCACATCATTCATCATTGTTTCTTTAAGTTCCTTTTATTTTTATCATTATTATTATGTTTATGTATAATCATTGTATATAAGATAATGATTTTAATTTTTGAATATGAAATATTTTTTTATGCATTTTTAAGTAAATGTATTGTAAGGTGACATGTTATTGTATTTTAGCTATAATTTTCGTTGTTATTTTTATTGTCTTTGATTAGGTAAACTAATTGGAATTATTTCGATAAAAAATAAATATCAGTTATTATGAAAAAATAAAAAAAAAATTATTTTGCTTAACACAAAAAATATATTTCACTCATCACAAATACGGGTCAGGCTGCGAGCACGCAGGCCAATCCGCGGGGTAGGGTAGGCCAGAAAAGTGAACCCGAAATTAAACTATGGGGCGGGCCAACCCGATCCGCACTTGTGGGCCAAAACGCGGGACGGGCCATAACAGGCCAAGCTGGCCTACTTTGCCATCCCTAATCTTACAATTAAGATATTTTCGTTATTTGTTTATAAACAGTATTTACACATGATAATTTGGATTTATGTATATTATTTTGTGTCCTTTAAATTTAAAAGATAGTAAAATGGTATGGTTGATCTCCTTTTAGTATCATTATGAATGAGTTTACTCTAGCATTTGCAAGTATAGGTTTTCTAAGAAGATTATAGAAGATGTTGTCTTCCTCGCTTGTTAGTGTTTCATTCTCATTCATGCTCGTTTTGCACCTTTAATGGTTTGGGAATGCAAAATAGAAGTGATTATTCACATGGAGGTGGTTCGAAGAGGTTGGGTTCAATATCAATATTTTATTGTGGTGAGAAAGTTGTCTTGAGGATTGCTAGGAAACAATTCTAAGGTTGTCCTAAGTTTAAGGTAAGATCCATGGAAGTCAATTTTTTGGTTTTAGATAACAAAAAGTTTGTTTTGGTGATAATTTTGATGGGTTTTTATTGCCTTAGTTAGACAGAGAGGATCTGAACAATTTGCTTGAGTGCAATTATTTCAATTGGTTTAGTGGATATGAAATTAAAGAAAACGATGGTCTCATCATGAAGAATGAAGAAATGGATGTTATTGTGTTGGAGATGGAAGAAATGGATGGGCAAAGGATGAAAATAGTGAATTTAGAAAAATCTGTTTTCATTTCGGAAAACAGGGTGACAGTGTTAATTTGGGGGGTTTGTTTTGTTTGTGTATTGAACATAATCTTATATTCAGTGTTAATGAAAAATCCATGATGCATTGTAAAATGGTGGAGCATTTCGTGTAATAACAAAATTGAATGAAAAAGTTTGATTAGATTGTGTCACTGTGTTTCAAATAGAAATATCTTGCAATACATTGTTGCAATTAAAAGTGATAATAAAATCTGGTGTTGTATTTAATAAGAAGTGATAATAAAAAGTGATCTTTCTATTGATCCTTCTAATGTATATTATAAAAAGTGATAGTAAAATCTGGTGCTGATATAAAGGTATTGATCACCAATTTTACTATAGAATTACATCATAATGTTGCTCATAACAGAGGCAAACATAGGCACAAAACACAAGTATATTTGCATTGCTTACATCATAATAGTATATGCACAAAATAAAATGGGATCAACACTTGAAATATCACAAGTCCACAAAATGAAACTGTTAAAACAGACACGTTTAAACAACAAAAACAAAAGTAGCAGGTTCCAAAATATATATATATATATATATATATATATATATATATATATATATATATATATATATATATATATATATAATGCATCATGGCTGATAAGATGTAATCTCCCACACTTGTTGTCCGTTGATACGGTAAACAATTGATGAGTATGTTTGTTCATAGGTTGACTTCCTAAACCAATGAGAGATAAAGTCTCCTGCATTGATATTCAAAAACTTCATTGCACTTAGGGCGTGATAGCATGAAATTTCACTTATGCTCTATTTTCTGCATGTGCATTCCATTTTGTCAATATTAACCACAAATTGTTCCCCAAGTACTGACACATGTTGGACTTCAAATAATTTATCTCTTGACCACCTGATTTCAGTAACAAATCCATAAATGTGACATTCACGTACTTAAAGCAAAATGAGAACACAAAGTTAAAGTCTCTACTACAACTATGGTCATTTATTATTTTCCTTAGTTGCCATGACTTCACGACATATAAGCACAATAAACATACCATTTGCATTTTTCCTTGGCACCAACACATTTGACAGTTGTAACATCCCTACTAGAAATTACTTAATTAAAATAAATAAATAAGAAATGAAAATCAAACGACGTAATTTTTATTATTCCCAAACGCAGGGAAATTTAAAACATTACTCAACGTGCCTTAATTTAATTAATCAAGAGTAATAAAGTTATTACAATTTCCAAAAATCCAACAAAATAGTAGAAAACACCAAATAATTTCCTAGCTCAAAGTCCCCAAGCTAGCCCTCTCTCCACTTCTATGCATCACCAGAATCACCTGTAATATCATGTGCTCCCGTGTAAAAAGTCACACGTTCATCGCCAAACACAAACAGAAAGGGTGAGCTCATAATAATTTAACACATAAGTTAATAATATCAAAAGACACCCGACTATCTTATTCTAGTTAGTTCTTGGCCAAGACCTTAATCCCCAAGGCTTTTCAACCTTCAATTCACACAAATAGTTAGCCTTGGACTCTGGATTGATGATGCTCACACGAACCTGCCCGCTCGTGGTCCTGCCTCTACGGACCTCCCCGCTCGTAGTCCTGTTCTACGAACCTCTCCGCTCATAGTCCTACTCTACGGACCTGCCCGCTCACAGCATCCTCTCAAGTGTGAGCACGGAACATACGAACCTACCCACTCGTATCCCCACACGAGAGTAACAAGATATGAACCTCCTCGCTCATATCATCACGTGTTCACCACCATCCATGAACCTACCCGTTCATGACACAACATCTCCTGATCCAAGTATCGCACCACTGCGTACAAGCAACACATGCAAGTTACTTCCTACAGCGTCATCGCCTGGCGCAGCCTAAGCGCCGCCAGGCGCAGACCACCTGGTGGGACATCCTTGCCGCTAGGCGCCAGACCTTTCCAGACCCATTGTTTCAGGGTCTATCGCCTGGCGGATCACACCTTGCCACCAGGTGCCACACGTTGCAGGGACATCCTTATTGCTCCATTCGCCTGGCGGCCGTTCGTGTGTCACCAGGCGTTATATCAGTAGCGCACCTGCTACTATTTTTAACACCTCAACCGATCTTAATTGATACAATTCATCCCAATATTTTGTTACATATCCTCAAAAGTATGGCTTAACTCTAGACACATAAACACCTCTATTGTTCTTCAATCTTACTCTCATGCACCTTACTTTCATCCAATTACTTCCAAAATGCCAAAGTAACCTCACCAAGTCCTCTCTTCAAAGAACACTCAATAGTACCAGTTCTGTTCACAATTCCTAATGACAATTCAACGCATTTAAGCAATATATTTCTATTCTCTCGATTTAACCATTCTATCCATCCTTCTACCTATAGGCCAAAAGTCACCAATTCTCACATTAAGGTATCCAAGTTCCCAAACCCTCTTAGTATGTACTCTATATCTTTTCTTCTTATCACCCAACTAATTAAACCACCAAGACAGATTTCCACACTCATTGCTAAAAACCACTCCTAACATAACAATAAATTCCTATGCACCAATTCCTCCAATTTTATTGACCAATTTTTCTATTCCAATTCACTCCAACTAACATCTCTTGCAACCATCCAGTGCAAGGGACATAATTGCCTCTGTACCAATCGTCGCCTGACAGCAAGCAGGGTGCCGCCAGGCGGTGCATCAGTACTTGGACACAAAACCAGGTTTCTGCACATGCGAGGCATCCCAATTTCTCCTAATTTGACACACGATCCAATTCCATCAATCACACTAATTCACATAAAATTCGTCAAAAAACACACCACAATATTATTCCTTACACGTCATATAATCATTGATCTATGGCAAATTAATTCATTCCTTTTCCCCTTCCAAGAATCCAATTTCTGCCCATGATTAATCATACGGGACTTCTTCCAAGCACCATCATACCCCAATTATATAAAGGTTATAATATTTAACATACAATATTATTCACAAAAACACATTCAGAAGTTGCAATGACTCCTGCACCAAACAACACACCAAGAACCACGGACAGCACCACGCCGCCTAGCGGATATTCATCGTCGCCAAGCGGTTCATATCAGAACCCAAAAAAGTAAGGAAAGTCTGAAGCATTGCCTAGCGGCTCCATTCTTACCGCCAAGCGGTTTTTGGGCAGAAACCTAGAAACCACGAAAAACAGTGTCACAAAGAGTGGGATTTCATGCAATGGTACATGGCAAAGCATAATTATTCAAATACGAAATAAAAATATAAGAGACAACTCCCCTTACCTGGAATCCTTGCTCAATTCGAGTTTGGTGTGTGTCCTTAACATTCAATCACAAGCAAGTGAATAACCAATTCAACCACTTCATGTTTCATGATAATTCCTATAATTTTAGGATTACATTGTCACTACTCACATTCAATCAGAACATTACAATAATGCACATTTTAAAATATCATACAATTGGCATACATAAGACTCAAATCCAAGTCCTCTTAACACAACCAAGTACTCTTAACCATTTGAGCTAATACTTTTCCACATCATAATAATTCGCATTAAATGTTATAAAGGCTCTACTACCCGTATTTATTAAATAATTATTTATTTAATTATTTAAATTTATCGGGTCTTACAACAATATCTCTCTTCTTGTCATTTTTGTCAAATTTTAAATTCTTCCCATTTGCCAATCATACGTTTGAATGACATGTGAATTCCTTTTTCTCTGTGAAATAAGTACCTACTTTCCAGTTGTATTGGTCCATACTTTTTGGCATTGAGAAGGTTCCAAACCTTCCATAACTCTCTTTATCATTATCTTCCTCATCACTGTTTGTAGTAGTAAGTAATTCATTTGAGTGCCACTCAATATAAAAAAATATGACACATATGCATTCCTACATAGAAAATCGTTACTAATTTTAACATGGTTAACGATTTGGGCTTAATTGTAACAATTTTTCAAAACTATAGGTCCAATTGAGATTAAAAAAAATTTGTGGACTGTTTGAGATTTTTGTGCGAAAATATGAACCAAAGAAGTATTTTAACCAATATATTTTATTAAATTAACTTTAAAAGTTGAATTTTAGTTTCAAATTAAATTGTAATATGAAATATGTATTTAGATAAAATTAAAATTCGTTTCTATATTAAATAATATTTGAGATGTCTATAATTTCATAGGTTTCGATTTAAATGAAATGTCATTAACACAATAATGAAATTAACGACATTCATATTTTCAAGATTTGAAATAAAAAATTGTATCAAGGTTGAAATAAATAAATATTCTAATTTTATATGCAAATTTAGAAATTACAAACATAGTTTTATTAGTTCTAAATTATATAACTCTTTGTTTATATATCTTATGTATGTTATAAAATATCATTTTGAATAACTGTGGATTAGTTTTTTTGTGTAACAAACAAAATTTTGTAGTAAATTATTATATAATTTGTGTTTATGTTTTACATAGTTTCATTATCTATATGATTTATGAAGGCGAAAACTCTAATACTCAACAAAATGATAAGGGTTCAAATTATAAAGAATGGATAAGCTAAAAAAGTTAATATTAAATTTTGAAAAATAAAATTTAAAAAAAATTGAAAGTCTTTAAGAAATATGAAAGTATTGATAATGATAAGTATTTTAATAGAACGGAGAATTTGCCTTTTTTATTTTTTATATATATATATATGAAGTTTAAAGTATACGAAGTTTAAAATATGATATAATTTTTGTAAAAAAAATATTGATTTTTCATAATAAATTTTTGTTTGATTTTGACCGCAATATAATTTTATTTTGGATTTAGTGTGATCTATCCATGTTTTTTTTTAAAATACAAATTTTCATGTAATAGTTGCGATGCACAACTTAAATTTATTTGTACTTAAAAAAAACTACATTATTCAATTTAAAAATAAAACATAATTTTAAAAATAGTTTAAGAATACAAAATATCCAACTCTTATATGAACATTTATATATTGAATTTAGGAATAAAAAATATTTAACTCTTATACGTTTCATTGTCTTATTTTTACTCCAAACATGCATTTGTGCTACTTGTTCATCTTTGTTCTACAATGGCTCAAATGGAGTGAAATTGCTTGAAGGAAAAGTGAAGTTGATTCAAGCATGGAGCAACAATAGGAGATAATTTGAAGTTTAATCTTTCACCATTTTTCTTTTCCCTTATGAGTTAGTTTTTGAGCATTGATGATAATGAGGACCACTTTATGTGTTGATGATGATGATGTCAAGTTCCACCGAATGACTGAATGAGAAAATCAATAATTGCTTCACCGACATATGTTGGAAATTAATAAATGGTGCATGCTTTGCATCAATGGCATTCCTTTTCTAGAGAATCAAAACATAGAGGAATCATAGCATCTAATATATTCTCTAATACATTTATTACACATATATTAGTTTTTAATCATTATGTAAAACACAAGTTTCATGTACTTTATTTTTGTAATTTTCTATAAATATAAAAACTTAATTATTTGCTTGTGGACATTAATAAAGTAGAGAGATTAGGGGAATTAATTAAGAGCTTAGTAGGATTAACATAGCATAAAATCTTCAAGCTTAAAAACATCAAATCTTTAAATTTCGAACTTCTATTTTAACAAATGTATTTTGTGATGATTAACCTTATGCTTTATCATTATATAAATTTAATAATAAGTACATTTCATGAAAATAAAATTATCATTTGGGAAAATGTAAAGCTTAAATTTGTGAAAAAAAAATATAGACATGAATTAAACTTTCAAGTTGTAATTAACTTGGAAAAAATAAGTGCAAATACTTAAATAAGCAAATGGAAAAGGGAAGTAGTAGACTTGAAAAACTTGAATACTTGATACAATTTAGTAGAGACATGAACATTAGTTTTTCATTATTCTTTCTGATTTGGCGTTACAAAATTATCAATATTTGATGCCTATTTTCCATTTTAAAATTTTGCATCAAACTCTTATATATATACACTTACTTACTTCAATAGTTTGTTTTACAAAAATAAAAAAAAACAAAGTTTAATTAGTTGGATGATATTCACTTTCGTTCATGTATCAGTTTGGTACGCGTTTTTAAAAATATGTCAATTGAGTCTCAACTTTTGAAAAGATGCCTCAATTAGGTCTTTTTTAGCAACAAACTATTAACATGGTTAACGATATTGATATTTTAAATGACTTACAAAATTAAGTATTGATATTTATATTAAAATTTAGTGATAAAAGTCATTAATTAAATTAACAACTTTAATAACTTTTGTCTGAAAAGGACCTGATTGACACACTTCTTCAAAAGTTGGGATTCAATTGACACATTTTTAAAAACGAGTACCAAACTGACATATCTAAACAAAAGTCGGTATCATCTGACTAATTAAAAAAAAACTAAAACTACATGTTGAATATTTTCACCATGTTGTCGGAGACCCATTAGTCATTGTCTTTAGAAAAAGTTTTTTTTTTTTTGTTTTCAACAATAATGATTATCTTTAAACAAGTTATTTATTCAAGCTCATTATTTAAACAGAAAAGTCTTACCTCAAAAATAAATAAAGGAAAATATTAGTGGGAAATGTGATTATTATTCCTGCTCCAATTCCTTTATTAGTACTTAATCCATCAAAATGTAAAATTCATAGATTTATTTCTATACATAACTTACTGGCTTTTAAATTTTCAAATTGTGCAGAAAACTCTGTAAGATGTCAATTCAATTACCTAAAATAGATTTTGATAACATAAATTCAATGATTTATTCCTGGAAAATACAATTAATACAATTGCATCACAACTTCATTTAATATTTATGTCTGCAACATAAATAGTACAAACAAAGACATAGCTCTCAATAAAACTTTATCAAGTTTCATACTAACTAAAAATGCCACTTGAATAATATGTACTTCATTTGAATTTTCCTAAGTTAACATATAAATTATATTCGCTTCCGATGCTGAGATAAACAACCTTAAACTCTTTACTTCGATCAATTGGGCGAGTAACTTTTATTTTCTCGATCCCATATTCCTTTTGATGAATTTGTTTCCTTTAAATAAACCTCTTTCTTTAGTCTTCATTATCACAACAATATTCAAGTTTTTAAAAGATATGAAATAGAATGTCTGATACTATATTAGAAGTGAGTTTTAAGCTTAACTCAATCCTACAAAATCGATTTAAAAAATAGGATTGCATCCATTATATATTGTAAATAGACTTTAGTTCTAATTGATGTGAGACTTCTAACACTTGTTGTGTTGCTCTTAGACTTAAATTAGAGGCTCTTTCGTCAAGCAATGAATGAAGAAAAACCCTCATTCACTTTGTAACTACAATATTTAAACATTGGACTATGAGCCATTAAAAACTCTAAATTCAAGTAAGAATTCTGCTGTTTCTTTATAAGAATATCATTATATTCAATAATCATGAATATTGCATGCATTAAGTTTTAGAATTTAGACTATCTATCGAGTTTTTTCACTGTTGCTTTAGTGTTGTGTCTTCAAAATATATTGATAATAATTAGTTTTAAAATTTTAAAATATATTAAAAAAAATTTAAAATATTAAAATAGTACAACTTTAATGCTCAACAGAAAATAATATTAAAAAAATTCAACAAAGAATCTCGACTCTATGATTTACCAAAATCCTATGTATTAGCTTCATCCAAAAAACATATAAATATCACATGCATTAATTTCTTTTATTAATTAAATAAAAATGAAAACAAATAAATGGACCTTGAACCCTTTAGTAGAATACATATAGTAAAATTCAAAGACTTCAAAAAGAAAAATAAATTCTTAAACAGTATATGTTTGCAATATTTTTTATTTGAATTTAAAATTACATTTAGTTTAAAAATAATCTTGAATAGTAAAAACATGCGGTCGGCAAAGGGCCAAGAACAATATGGGGTGAGTTAGAAAATTTAGTCTACATTTTCAAAGCAGTACGGGTCAATCCGTTTTGTTTTTCGTGAGTTAACTATGGGACAAGTTTAAAAGGGTCAGTCCATATTATCATCTTAAAAAATATCCAATTAAATTAATTATTTTTTTTATCAGTAACATTTTTTAAACTAAAAAGCATGACTGACTATACAAAGGTTCTGAATGTCCCTGAGCATAGATATGCCAATCTCAAAATTTCTTCTTTTGCACTAAAAAATTGGTTATATCCAAAATACTCATTTAGAAAAAAATGGCATTTCATTTGTTTTTGATAATTTTTTTTAATAACCTCTTAATTTCTTCTTTTATCTTTCTAATCCTTTCAGGTGCAAACCTTTAATAACTTTGTTTGATTGACTTTTACATTCTTGGATAGATAATCAATGCTTTATGAGGATTTTTTTCTAGACCTCACATTTCATCACAGCCCCAATAAAAACAACTTTTATAATTAGAATAAAAAATGATAAAACTCTCCTGAAAATCATTATCCAACATTTTATTCTTGTAAGGTGGTCTTTTTTTTTTGTCGTCACTTAAATTGGTCTCTTCTAAAGGAACTTGAGGTTCAATTTGTTAAGACACAGATGGTAAATTCACCCAAATTATCCCTTAGTTGAAGTTGTAGTGAGAGTGTGATAATTTTGTATCCTTTTGTATGTGAATTAATTCACCTATGAGGAAGTCTAAATTGTATATATCTTTTCTAAGAGAGCAAACTTATTAGTCTAGTGTATGTCCCAAGTCACGTCAAGGCAAAACATTCTCTATGATCATGAAGATTCATAACTAAAATCTAAAGCCATAATGTTATCAAAATCACACCCACTTCATTCTTACAAGGTTTTTCACATTATTAAAAGTTTTTATATTACATGATAATTTTCTTGTAAATTTGTCAAAAAAATTTGCAAGAAAAGACTTTTTCCTGTTATTTTTTCTAAAAATTTTAATTGGCAGATAATTCTTTCGTGGGTAATTATTTCCTACAAAATTATAAAATTCACAAGTATTTCTTACAAAATTTGTAGCAAAAAGTGTTTTATACAAAATATTTTACAAACAAATTAACATCCATTTTCTGCAAAAAAGAATTTTCATAACAAAATTTAGAAATATTTTTTACAAAAAAAAATTCAAAACAAAATTGACAGAAAATATAAATTTTTTTGGTAGTTTCATAGCATTCAAGTGAAGACACTCCCTCTTGGATGATTGATGATTCACCAAAATTGTTGTTTTGTCATTCTATCACCTTTTGATCTTTTGATCTTCTGTTATGATTTTACTCATCCTTTGCGACCTCCTCCATTAAGTCTTTTTTATATTCCTTATACATAGTGTCCTAGAATAATTAGTTTTTTAAAATTTTGAAAGATAATAATGAAAGGTTTCCTCAAAGAATCCCATCAAAGAACTTTCAAACTCCATCATTATCTGGTAAAGAAATTGGTTGATATAAGTACCTTTCTTTACCCATTGGTTAATGAATGTTGTAGCATAGAGGAGGAAAGTCTTCATTAACCTTTGATTTGGGCATATAGACATTTTCACCGTTTGTTTACTTTTAAAATTATGGTAATTTTGAAGATTCTTCGTATTCTTAGCTTTTTTTTTTCTAATTCAAGGTTCTTTGTTGTTGATTTGTTTAAAACGACACTAAAATTTGGATAAAGTGACATGCTTTAATCATTTCCCTTTTTTATATTAAGGAAATATATTAGTCTTCCACCAAGTTTTTTGGAAATAAAATTCTTTTTCTCTTGCACAAACTCTTCCATTTCTTGTCTGAAATCTCTTATGCTAAATATGGTCTTACATGTTTAGGGTTTCTATCTTTAGTAATATCTACCATAAAATTTGATTGTGGCTTAACTCCTTTAGCAGTATTGGCTATCATTAGAGGTTTAAAATACTGGGTTTGGAAGAGATCTTCACTCAACTTCATTAGATTTTCATGTGTTAAACTTGAAGAAGATCGTGGTTGATGATTTGATGAATCTAAAACAAGGATGGAGTGAAGCAAGTTTTGATGAAGTAAATATGAAGTTAGGTTAGAGTCTTGTTTAAATATGTTATAGTAGAATTTTAACTGGCTGAAATGTTCTTAGTCTCTTGAAAAATTTATTATGAACACTTTAACCGATTGAACATAATTGTTAATCAACTAATTTCACGAATTAAGTGAAATTAATTACATTGAAATGAATACGATAATTAGTTGAAATATTTTCTACAGTTCCTTTGCTCTAAAGTAGGTAATTTATGGTAACGATTAACTTGATTTGTTTATCTTTTAATAAGACATAAAAATATTACCAACTTTTTTGTTACATGGAAATTATAAGTTCAATTTCCTATCTTATCTTTTACCCCACTTTGTTTTAACTATTGAAAAACATAGGGTGTATTTAATTCAACAATGTTTAATATATTTTCTTTGTATAATACATAATTATCTTCATTTGTTTCATGCTTGTCTTTATTATTTGTCTCGAGATATGCTACTCAATCTTTCATTTATAGATTTTGTTTGTTCAATCCTTCTCACTTTATCAACCAATTGACTCATTTCTTTTTTACTGAGAATTCTAAACTTTGTGACAACCATTTGAACTAATTCATATCCTAGATTTTAGTGGTCTAAATTAATTTTAATAATAATCAATACTTTCATTATTAAATCTTTTAATATTAAATAGATCGATAAGGTTAACATTTGTTTCGCCTTAAAGAATTGTTTATGAAAATTTCTTTTCAATTGAGCCCAATTATTGAATTAGGAGCCAAAGTTGTAAACTAAATAAAGGCATTCTTGGACTGTGAAAAAGGAAAATATTTCATTTCTATATATTGATAACTATATCCCCACATTTGATTTGATGCCGAGTTATACGTTCAACTATCAACTTCACTATTTCACTTCAAAGTTTAGTGAATTTGAAGATTTTGCACACCTTGTGTACTTTATTTCGCAACACAAAATTGATAAGGAAACATACAAAATTAGATTGATTAACATGTCCAAGTTCTAATCCCTGTTGGTTTAATACTTGTTCCAACATTTTGTTTAAAATAAAATAATTTTGAAAATGATATATTTGATTATTACTTGTAGTCGTAATCGTATGTTATTTCTCATTTTTGTTGTAGAACTCAACTAACATTTTGTCCTTTGCTTACCATGTTAGAATTAATTGACAAATTAATTATATTATGTGACTCATTTGAAATATTATGATGGATTCTATTGTGATTTAATTAAATATAAAGACTTATCGGTTATTATGGAAAGTCGTAATAAAATAAAATAAAATAAAGCACAGCCCAACTTGATGGGCGTTAGCTTATAAAAGGATATTAGGATTATGTCTGGTTATAAGGTTCTCTCGTAATAAGTCATCAAAAAAGAGAATGTTAGAGGAGTAATGAAAACAAAGAGATAGATTGAAAAAAGAATGTTGAAGAACAAAGATTGAAGAATACATTCTTATTAGATTTGTCATGGATTAAAGTTAGTATTCTATTATGATTTATGTTTATAAATACGTGAGAATTATAAATTTTAAGATGTTATAATAATTTTTTTTATAATAAAATATTATTGCATGAAAACTATAAAATTAATTTACATGCACACATGGTTTCTCTCCTGAATTAACATTATCATCGTCAGCATTATTATCAGAGGATCATCATCATGATTATGATTTTCTACTCGAGGAATGTCTAAAGTTTTTCTTTTAGGAGTCATTGTTTTTCTAACAATAAAAGTTTATCATTTCTAGTTTAAACCAAGGGATCTAAGACTAGTCATTTATTGTGATGACATATTAAACATTTCGTAATTTCTATGTTTGTTGTCTTAAACATCTAAATTTTTATTAGATACCTCAATCGTTTCACCTTCTAAATTTCTACCAGAAATCTAAGAGAAACTTCTACTATACTTCTCTTGGAAAGATAAAAATTCCTTTTATTATGTATTTAACACTAAACTCATAGTCAATCCATTGGTTGATACTACTACTTCAATGGAAGGTTTTATATTAGCCAAATTTATTGTTTCCATATTGACCATTGTGACATTTTTGTACTTCTTGCATAGTTACTCTATTATTTTGTTCTGGATTTTGATTGTGTTTGTATTTTCATTATTAGTGAACATTGTTATTCTATCACTTAATCTCATACACTTTCTAACACTCAAAACTAATCAATTAAGTGTTTATATTTTAATTTATTTAAACTTAAAAAAAAATACTAATTGTGAAGTTTTTTTTATTTAAACTTATAAATTGGGGATTTTTAATTTAAATAAATGAAAGTGCAAGACTAGTTAAATAATCTTAGATAAAGTAGTAAAATTTGGTTTGACTGTCAAGTTCAAAGAAAAACATTTTTATGCTTGTTTCTAAAAGGATATGATTTCAAAAAGGTAAACATTCGAAACTAAAACTTGTAACTTTTATATTTTAACTTCCAATTAAACCACTACTTATATAAATTGAATAATAAGTAAACCTTTATGAAAATAAAATGATCATCCGCAAATGTAAAGTAAGCATAAATGACCTTGTAATTTAAAATCCTAACATTAGAATTAAAAAAAGCAACATAAGAAAATAAATATGAAGAACAAATTCAAGGATGAAAGGATGTAACTCTAAAGAAATAAATGCAAATTATTAAACAAGCAATTCGAAAAGAGAAATAATATATATGAAGAACTTGAATACTTAATACATTCAAGCAAGAAGGAACATTATATTGAATTCTTTATTATCCTTTGCCTCTGTGGAATTGTCAGTGTTAATATCTATCCTTTTCCCTTTAAAATAGTATATCAAACTCTTATTAATTATACTTCCTCTTCATAAATTAATTATAATACTCTTTAACTTTTTTCTTTTAGTCGCTGACGGTTAGACAACAAATCCAATCTTCTTGATCCAATTTACTTTTTTTTTCCGATCCAATCCATTTAAGATCTATTTTATTAAAAATTCAATTAATTTAAAATCCATTTAAGATCCGAGTTAGTCGTGATCAAAATTTGGTCATATTCAGTCGCGTTGGGCCCAATGGAAATTCGGTTGAATTTGGTTGAGTAACCTTAACCAAAATTTGGCCATATTCAACCGAGTCGGTGGTCCCAGACAAAATTTTATCGTTTCAACGAGGTCGGCTGCGGCCGAATTCAACCGAGTTGGCCTTGACCGAAATTTGGCCAAGTCAACCCTGGCCCAAATTTGGGCGTATTCGGATGAGTTAGCCCTAGACGAAATTTGGCCATTTTGGCCAAGTCGGTTGCGACCGAAATTTGGTCGTATTCAACCGAGTATGCCTCGACCGAAATTTGGCAAAATTCAATTGAGTTGGTCCCGACCAAAATTTTGTCGAGTCGACCCTAGCCCAAATTTAGTCGTACTAAGTCGAGTCAACCCCAAATGAAATTTCGCCATTTTCAGTTGAGCCAAGCCCAACTGAAATTTTTTCGAGTCAATCCTACCCCAAATGTGGCCGTATTCGGCCACGTCATCATTGACCAAAATTCGGTCGTATGCGGCTAAATTTTACCGAATTGGTCCTAACCGAAATTTGGACATATTCGGCTGAGTCGACCCTAATCGAAATTCGTTCGAATTTGGCCAAGTCGATCCCAACCAAAATTCAGCTGAATTCGACCAAAGTTTTTCCAAATTCGATTGTGTTGGCGCTAAAGACATAGGTTTTAGAAAATTCAATATAAATTTCTTTTATAAAAAATAAATCTGGGTTTTGAACTTGATTCAAATATTTGAATCTAGATTTAAATCTTGATCCAAATATTTGGATCTGTATTTAAAAAAAATTCAAACTAATTATACTAAAAAAATAAATTTGGATAAAAAATTGATCAAATTATTTGGATAAAAATTGATGTTATTGGATCCATAACCACCCCATCATACGATCGTATTCAGGAAAGAGTTCGATCGTTTCTAAATTTGAATCCTCAAGAGGCACGACATGAATAAATCATAGAAGAACGCAAAATAAGACAGATATGGAGGACGTCACAATCTAGCAGATTGATAAGATAAGTGAAGATTCACCACAAAGATGTTAATCTTTGATAAGAATTAGAGGCTCATCTTCTTGAAGAAAATTTGTCCCCAAATTCGTACAATTTAAAATTTAGGAGATAGTCCCACCCCAAGTCGACAAGTATAACTACTTACTTCAATGAATTAATGTATGTACTAATAAACTCTTTCGTGAATTTTTACTCAAATTACTTGAAATCTCCTAATTTATTTTCATTTTCCTTGATTATTTACTTTTAATAACAATAATATTTGTAATGATAGTCTCAAATTTGAGTTTTAAGTACATAATTACATAAATGCCAGATTTTTTTCTCTTTGAAATTTTGAAACAGATTTTGTTGTTTTTAATTATTCTTAATAAAGAATATTTTTACTTATTGAAAAGAAGGTTAGGCATTCTTAAAAAGAATTTTGTTCTTCTTAAGCGTGAGTGTTGCTTATGTATTAATTTGAATAGGAATAGGAGGAAATAAAACTCCAACCAGTTAGCTGTTTTTCTTTTATTAAATCTAAACAAAATCAACTGGAAAAATTATTTTCAAAAAAAAAAAAGAAAAAAGAAACATACGATATCATTAAGAAGTTCGTATATAATTATTTATTAAAAGAGATAAATAATATTTTAATATCACTATGGACTTTCTTCATCTAAATAATAGAAAAAAACATTTATATAATAATATTATAAATTAACGCATAATAAATAATAAGAAAAATATATTATTGGTAGTTGTTATTAGTTAGATTTGTAAACAAAATTCTATACTCGAATCAATTGTTGAGGATTTTCATGGTGTGATTTGGTTTGATTTTAGACTAAATTATTACCCCATAGGTTGGTTGGAATTTTGGGATTTTAAAACAATGTTGGTGCCTACTATTTATTGAAGAACTATTTAGCTTAAAAACATTAACAAGTAATAAATTTAAAGAAAAACATTGATTATTCTAAAACATTATATGATTATAATCACAAATTTATAATAAATTTAATAGTCATGTTCAAGAGTTAATTAACTCTATACTACATTAACTAAAAAGTCTATAAACTTACACAGCCAACAACAATAACATAATACTAGATTTTCTGCATTAGAAGAAATACTGAGCACAATTTAATTTGACAAATGTTTTGCATCCTATGTAAAGTAAAACATAATCAAATTGAATCTAGTAACATTACTATTAATAACTCAGATTCATGTTCAGTTTTCTGGGGTTAGATACTAGCCTACAAAACACTATCATTGTCATGCCCTCTTACCCAGAGAATAATAATTGAATAAATGGTACACATGCTACACTCACATAAATATTATACTGTTCTATCACTATCAACAAATAACCAATCATATTATCACCATAACATGCTTATCTATCATGGGTTGCTTTCCAGGGAGATGGTACTGCTGTGTTTATTTCTTATAAAAAATATAACACTTTACTCTAACCAAATCATGATCATTCATGAAAATCATTTTTCCAGATTCTCTACCGAGTTTTTCCTTTTACCCTCTACTAAGCTTTCAAAATATATTAAAAAAGTTTTAATATATTTCAAAATATGGAGCCATCAGTGTATTGTGAAGGCTCAGCAGAGGAAACAGTAAAAAACTCGATAGAGAATCCAAATTCTAACCGATGATGCTATTGTGCTAAGCAGCTTAAAGATAACCATGAATAATATTAATCATTGAAAACAATCCAACACCAGAAGAGTCAAATCAGTATATATAAAATGAGGATATGAGAAAGTGACATAATATTAACAATGTCATGTTACTTTAGCAACAGTGTTTCTATCTTCCTCTAAATGGGGAAGGAGAAATTCTTAATCAGTTCTATAGTTCTATAGTTCTATAAACTTCAGGTTTGCCAAATTAAGGAGAAATTCTTATTTAGTTCAACCTTCATACTTGTGCAGCATATGGTTCCAATTGCTTAGCCTCTCTCTGCAAAAATTCAACAATTAATTTGATGGTAGAGTCTGGTCTTTCCAGATGAGGAAGATGGCCACAATGGGGTATTTGGCGAATTGTTGCATCAGGTAATTCACAGTGGAGTTGCTGCAAGTCAAAAAGTTCAAAACCAAACTTCAGTTATGATATTAGCATGGAATAGTGTTCCCTTGCACTCCAATCAAGTGAAACAAAGTGAGAGAGAATTATGCTTTCTGATCATTACTTTCCAGCATGTCAAACAAATATTCTACATTTCTTGCTAATCACTTTGTTAAAAAAATAGTGCCACAGAAAGTAACTTACCACCGCAAACTTATTGCTGATGATGCGGTCATTTTCACCCCATATTATCAGTGTTTTCTGCTTTACCTGTTAAACAAATTCAAAACATCTTAATGAGAATGAAATCAAGTTTCTTAACAAAAAATGGAACTCCCTTCAGTTCATCCATCTGTTAGAAATTCGAGTCTGAGTTTAACATTGGGTAAAAATTAGAACGTTAAACAATATATAAGGAAATGAATCTTATCTCATAACAAATGGATTTTAACAGTTCTGCTGCATATATGGGTGGTTCAACCTATCCAACAGTTTTTCATGTTTTCTTACATTATCTCATAACAATATTTAGCTTTCTAAGCAACTGTTATGTCTACCAAAACCATTTTTCATCCCAATGAATAAAAGAATACTTTTACTCTTTTTTCTCATGGCAAAAATGGCTCTGGTCAAGTCTTGTTAAAGATATGATTCAATTAGGTTAAATGTAACTAGGTATATAAGATATATCTAGTAGATATGTAGTGATATTATTTTATCTTGTTACCTTAGTCATCATGTACATATAGCATTGTAAATAGATGAGTGTGTGTATGCATGCCCATAATACACACTATTCCTGTAATCCTACATGTCTAGTCTGGCATAATAAGTCTACATAAAAAAAAAAAATAGAAAACTTCAAACAGTGATCAAAATAATGCAGACAACCTTCCAAACATTCCGGTTTATGCAGCTGCAGCCTTTAATTCTAACAAAACTCAAATAATATTGAAAGTGGAATAGACAAATTTGATAACAGTCTCCATCTAAAAATTGTTCGCTTTAAAATTTACTGAAAAAGCTATGTAAAATTAATCATCTTAAGCATTTTCCTTATAATTATATGTATATATACAGATAAAGAGTTGCAAGTGAAATTTTGAAATTATGGTCATGTGGACCATAAGCCCTATTCTTAGGAAGCATTTTTATTTCATTAATAAAAATTGCATAAAAAATTGACTCATTCCAGGAGATTAATGAACTAATTGCAGTACAAATTGAAGCCATGAGACAGTTAATAAATATGACTGATGCTTATGAACACAAATACAGTTGTTGCTCGTCTGGAAAGACAACAATGAGAAAAGTAAACAACTGACAAAATAAAGTCCAGCTTCTTTGGATTTCTTGGTGCTATCCTCTGATGGCCATTAAAAATACACTGATGTTAGTATTTTAAAAATCTTTCTAATATAATTTAAAACATCAAAATCAGTGTTTATAGTGTATTTTGAAGACACCATTTAAAACATCAAAATCAGTGTTTATCAGTGTATTTTGAAGACACCGCATATAAACAATAACAAAAACCTGGGCAAAGAATCCAAATCCATGAGTACATGACTTAAGAGAGAGCTAAAAGTTGAGTGATCCAATAAAGGGTATTGTTAGATATAGTTTGATATTATTAAGATATTGTTAGATATTGATAACCACAATATCAAACAATATCTTCTATTTAATCTTTTTATTTTCAGTTACTCTTTTTACTTGTACCTCTCTCTATTATAAATAGATTACCCTATGTGTGGTTTATACACAAGGGAGATTAATCTCAATCCCTATCTTCTTTATTTTCAACATGGTATCAGAGCCTGGTTCATACCGGCTCAGACGAGTGCAGTATGGTCCTAGTATCGAAAGTCTTCCTGGCAAAGGTCCCAGATAAGGGTTCCAGGTAAAGCGTGTCCCGTTAAGAATAACGGCGGTACAGAAAAGGGCAGAAAAGGAGTACTCGTGGTTGGGCAGCTTCCGCTGGAGAGGGAGTCTACCAATGTGGTTGAAGGGACTCACCCTTGAGGGGGAGATTGTTAAGAATCCAAGTGTGAGTCTAAGTCCCACATTGACCAGAAATGAGAAAGTAGAGCACTATATAAGAATCAAGACCCAT
>Ga0214542_1003670_pt1 | contig 31045 bp, 35 predicted proteins | sample CNSS1metaG_FD_160096 | JGI IMG/M metagenome (GOLD analysis project Ga0214542, IMG submission 160096) | Root nodule microbial communities from cowpea collected in UCLA plant growth center, Los Angeles, California, USA - CNSS1 | ecosystem: Host-associated > Plants > Roots > Nodule | place: USA...
CAGCCAGGCGCGTTGCTACCGCGAGCACGATCTTGTTCTCCAGGTTCAAGCCTGCAGATCCCCCGAGGCATTTTTCGGCTTCCTCGGTGACGAGCGTGTGCACTAATTTAGCAGCATCCTGCGAATTGCCGGAGGTCTTGCAAACCGCGTTGTAAATGGCCACCAAATCTCCCACTGAGATGCCCGGCGAGTCCGCCCTCCAATGCAGCATGGAAGTCAGCTTGTCATAGTGGGGATCAGTCTCGCCGGTCGTCATCTCGACCAGATTTCTCAGGAAACAGATTGGGGCGATTTTCTTTTTGGCGTCTTTGAAGAAGTTCGGCTTCCAGTCATTTGCAAAAACGTTACGGATTCCGGTCGCTTGTGCCAGCGACACGCCCTGGGCGTTCTTCGATGCCATCAAGCAGTTCGGATACCCGACGAACCGGCCTTCGATCGTCCGGAAGAAGTCAAAATTATGTGTCATGATGATTAGCTTAAAGGGACCAGCCTCGCTAATGTCCTTCAAATACTGGATGATCGCGTATTTGTTCGAGTAATCAAAAGAGTCCGCGATGTCATCGACGACGACCAAGGTCTCCTGGCCCGCCTTGATCCGGCGCTGCACCTCGAAAATGACATTGAGGATATAAAGCGCCTTGCGTTCGCCGGTGCTGAGGACCTGCACGAGCTCCCGTTTCTCCACGTCCGCAGTATCCGTGCCGTCGATGTAGGTAAAGCCGAGATCAATGATCTCATCCTCACCCAGCATTACCTCGATGCGATTGCGCGCCTCCAGCCGGAATGGAACGAAAAAGCGATCGTTGAAGATCGCAATAGTCTCCTCCCATTGCGTGCGCTGCTTGCGGGCCTCGTCCTCGATTTGCTTCTTGCGCTTTGCAGCGGCATCGTATTTCTGCATCAGATCTTCGTAGTGATCCTGATGCACCTTCAAATATGATTTCAGAACGTCTTCCCTGAATTTTGGGAGATTGTTCATTCTGGAGAGCAGGGTCTCATTCTGCTGAAGATAGCGGCAGAAATCACGAAGCTCGGAGTTTCGCTCGAGCTTTTTCGAGAGTGCGTCAAATGATTTCCGGAGCTCCTTGTCCTTGAGAATGGCCTCCTTCTCCTGAGCAATCACGGCTTCGAGTTCTTTCTCTGTGGCAATCTCCTTGACTCCGCCCGATGCCGACCTCAGCGTGACAACGTGTTTCGCGTCGAAGAAGCCATTGCTTGCTAGGCTTTTTGCGATCTGACCGGCATTGTAGTAGTCAAACATTCCTTTCTTGAAATAGGTCGAGTTCGCCATCAGCTCGTTGTAGCGCCGAATATAGTCTCCCACTTCGTCCTTTATGTCGTTGCCCTCGAGGGCCGTAACGACCTTTTCGGCAAAGATGATGTCGTAAGAAACCTCAGCGAAAGGCGCGTCCTTCTGCTTTTCCAGCTCGGTCCTGATGCGAGTAACAGCTGTCTCAAAGTCGCTGCCGTTAGTGAAGGCACCAGCGATCTCGGCCTCGAAATCCCGCTTCGAAGCAGCCGTTTGCCTGATATCCCTTAAGAGGGCGGCCTTCGCATCTTCTATGTCGACGTGAAGCTGCTCGTACTCTTTGCGCAGCTTTGCGTCGACAAGAAGTGTGGACGTCTTCTCAGTGGGGCCAAATTCCGAATCATATGGCAGGACGACGAGGATGCGGTCGCCATCTATGCTTTTGCCCGCCTCGTCGATGATCTTCCGGACCGTTTTGCGGCCAGTGAATATCCGGTCTTGGGAATCTGCGCCTGCTGCCGCGTCGGCGAACGTCTGGGCTAACGAAGACTTCATCACGCCGTTCGGGGCGTAGATGGCGTACGCCTTGGTCTTCTTGAAGTCAAAATCCTTCGCGAGAGCCTTGATGCCGTAGCAGTGCTTGAGATCAATCGAGACGCGGTCCATTTGAGAGATCCTACTCTTGGTACAGGCAATATTGTTGCTGGCCGTTATCGAAAGGTCAGATTTAGCTCGCCTCAGCCTTGCGGCATCGTCAGCGGCGCGGCCGAACACAGGTCCCAGCCGAGCCAAAGACCCGCCGCGAAATAGTGCAGAAGAGGTCGCGTACCTTGATCTCGCCCTGATTCGCATTCATCGCGCAATCTCGCCGGATACCTTTTGTCGCCACTAGGAGCTTACGCCAGCCAACGCGCATAGGCTTGGATATCGATCATCGGCACTGTGCCACTGAACTGCAGAGTCGAGATGAGGTTGAACAAAAACGCAGTCGCAGGCCGTCCTTCCCTGGTGAAGAAGTAGGAGCTGGTCTTCGGGTCGAATGTAAAGTGGCCATGTGCGGCGACGCAGCCTATGTTCAATTGCTCAATTTGATCGGTAGTTGCGAGCGCGTTTTCCAAGGGGCCGCCGAAAGCCGGAGTCCAATCGCTCTCAAATGTAAGAAGACCTCCGAGGATGGGAATGAGTTGCTTGGCGGGATAGGTGCCGCCGGCGTGCGGGATCGGGAGGCTCGTACGGTGCAGTCGGCGTACAGTTGCGATCTTCTTTTGCGCATATTCGACCTGCGCTGCGTTGATGGCCTGCTTGGCCTCGAAGGCAGCATAGACGCTTTCGGCGGGAACGATGGTCTGGCCCTGGAACTTGAAGATGAAGGGAGAATATTGACGATCGAAAACGACGACATCGATCTGGTCACTGAACTTTCCCTGGCTATCGACAACGTGGGCTGATGCGGCCTGATAGCGCTGAGGCAGGTATGCCTGCAGCATATCGAGCCAGACCTGCTCGCTTGCGTCTCCCTTTGTTCCCGGGTGCGCGAAAGAGCTTCTTGCAATTGCGAGCTTCTGCTGAATCTCCTCATGAAGCCCGGACAACAATTGGGTTAAGGACCAGCCGCTCATGCCGATTTCTCCTGAAATGGCGGCGTCGGGACAATCGCCTTCGCGATGTCAACAGCCCGCGCAGCGGTGACGGCTTTCGTGGGGTAGGCATCAAGAATGATGGCGGGAAGCAGCCGTTGTGTCAGGTCGGAGAACGTGCATCCGTAAGGGATGCCCGCCGCCGGCCCGGTGGCCGTGACGACTTGCTCGATTTGCGCGGCTGAAAAGCCGAGTCCCGTAAGCGTCGGGCTTAGAACAGCGTGGCGCTGGGCGCCGTCCGGCCTTTGGAATTGCAGGATCTCGGCCGCGCGGCGTCGCAAGGCGGGATCCAACGCGCCGAGCCGGTTGGTGCACATGATGACTGCGGCAGGCAACGCGCCATTTCCGATTCGGTCTACGCCGCGGATGAATGCATTGACGCCAGCGCGATCTTCGTGATGCATATGGGCCGCCTCGCGCGACTGGGCCAGCGCGTCGGCTTCGTCGACCAGCAGGATGATGCCACCCCGGGATTTGCCGGTAGCTGCCTTCAGTTTCGAAGCTTCAGTCACCGTGTGGTCGAATGCTGCGGAAATGAGCTGGGTCATTTCACCGACACGGCCTTGCCCTCTTGTGGCAAGGCTTAGGGGAAAGAGGGTTACGTCGATATTTTCTTGACGCGCGACCTCATCACCGATGGTCTCTGCAAGCTCGGTTTTGCCGGAGCCCACATCGCCAGCCAGCAGTACCAGCGGCGGCCGCCGCAGGATGCTGTTCAGCGAGCCGTTAAAATGAGGATGATAAGCTTGAGCCCATTTCCGGAGACCTTCCGGATTGATCAGCAAGCTGAGAATCTTGATGAGACGCTGCTTGTGGCCGTCCAGTCCAACGAGAGCAGCGAGACGCTGGCGGGCTAGCGGATCAGGAAAGCTCAAGCGGCGCTCAAAGAGATTATCAAGGGAAGGCGTCATGTTCATTACCAGCTCCGGACGGTGTGACGGTTAAGGGCTTGGCCCCCAGCCGAATAGGTGCGGTCCGCGGAAAAGTAGCCGGTCACGCCGGGATTGTCGGAATCGCTTCGCGAAAAGGGCAGGAGCCGGTGGACGGCGGCGCGGGTGGTCTCGCTCGCGCTGTAGTAAGCGGAGGAATAAATCAGGAACGAGCCGAAACTCGCGTTGCTTACGTCCGCTCCGGCGCGGACTTTTCCCGGATCGTCATCGCTCGCCGCCATCCCTTGGAGGTCGCTCGCGGTATAGCGCAGGGCCGGCTCGATCCACGAGCCGTTGCGCTGATAGCCGTAAGTGACTTCGGAGAGGTAGCCGGCCTTCAGAAGCTCAGTCAGCTCGGTTTCGTAGTTTGCGATCCGCGCGTCGCTTGGTTCACCATAGAACCGTTGCACGCGCTTGAGATCAGCCGCGACCTTGGACGCCAAATGGCGGGCATGGGTCACGGTGAAAGCCGCGGATTCCGTCAATGCGTAGCTCGTGCTCATCGTCTGTCACACCTGAAATGCCGGGCCAAAAACCCGCTGCCAGTACCGGACCGTTTCACCCTTGGTGGGCGCCGCCAGCGCTGCGTCAATCGCATCGCCTGCATCCAGCGCGGCGTCGACAATCGCGCTGGCCTGCGTCTCCGTGTAAAGCCGGCTGACGTTGTTCGCGGCGTTGACGGGATCCATGATCTTCACAGGCTCAGTGATCGTGCCAACGCTGGACACAGGATAGTAATCGCCGAACACAATGAGCTGCCGGAAATTGCTTTTGGCGACATAGGTAAAGAAGTGCTGTAGCGCTTCAGGATAGTCCGAGAGATCCGCACCGCCGTCGGCGAGATGGGCGAGCACAAGCTCGACCATGAACGACTTGAAGCGGAAACTTTCTTGCTCGCTCTTCAGCTTCCGGGTCCAGAACTTAAGCAGGCGGGCAACCTGGGCGAAGTGCATCTCCTGCGTGGCCTTCCGCTTGCGAATGAACTCGAGATGGTAGGGAATGTTGGTCTTGAGGAAGGACCCGTCTTCCTGGCTCACAAGATTGCCATACCAGTCCTTGTCGCCGTCATAGAGGATGGGGACAACGTCGACGTCTAGCCCCGTGCCCTTGAAGGACACGGTAACGCTGTAGGTCTGAGGCTTGACTTGCTCAGGCGAGAAGTTCGGAAATGCCTTGCGCAGCCGTTCGGCCAGATATTCGATCAGGGTCTTCACGTCCCTGGGCGCATTCGCTCCGCTGATGTAACAGGCAACATCGATGTCATTCAGCGTGCGAAGAGCAGTGCCTTTCGCGAGGCTGCCCGACAAAAGCATCTTCCGGAGCGAGAAGTCCGGGTGCTCTCGCAGATAGGTTTCGAGGCGCTCGCGCAGCCGGCGCACTTGCGCGCGGTATTCGTCGGCTTGGTCCTTAGGCAGATTTACCCGCTCGGAAGCGAAGCGGACAATATCGGCATGATCAACATGGCTGCGGCTCATCGGTTAGTTCCAAATCGGTTTGCGCCGCGGCTCCTGCTATCGTTGACGGCGCCGTGGAGATGGGTCTAGTCTTCATATGGATAAATAAACTATACGTGTCAAGAAACTTTACTGATGATCGGAGCCAGCAGTGGACAAACCCCCCGCCAAGCCCCGCTGGGGAGCGGAACAACGCCTCGAATTCATTGAGTTTCGTCTGTTCTGGGAGGGGAGCGTCAGGCGCTCGGATTTGAGAGAAAGATTCGGGATATCGATCCCGCAGGCGTCCGCTGACCTTGCCCAATATCGTGAGCGGGCGCCGGAAAACCTCCGCTATGACAGCAGTGGCAAACGTTATCTTCCGTCTGAAACATTCCAGCCGCGTATCCTGCGGCCTAACGCGGAGCGCTATCTCGCCCAGATGCGAGCCCTAGCTGAAGACGTCATATCGCCGCTCGATACATGGATGGTCCCGCTCGCCGAGGTTGGCGTTACGCCCGTGCCTACACGCCGTGTAGATCCGGAAACTCTGCGGTTCTTTTTAAAGGCGATAAGGGCGGAACGCTCCGTGCAGATCAAGTACCAGTCTCTGAATGAATCGAGGCCCGAGCCAACTTGGCGATGGATCACGCCACACGCGTTCGGGACCGACGGCTTGAGATGGCACGTGCGCGCATTCTGTCACATCGAGCGCGGCTTCAAGGATTTCGTCATCTCGCGTTGCCTTGCGGCAGGTGAAACTGGTGTGCCGGAAGCAAAGTCTTCCGAAGATAGAGAATGGCACACGATGTTCACCGTCATACTCGTGCCCAACCCAAAACTGTCCTCAGCGCAGCGGAAAACCATCGAGCGTGACTACGGTATGCATGGTGGCCGGTGCGAACTGAAGGTCCGGCTTGCCTTGCTCTACTATCTCGACAAACGGCTACGCCTGGATGTTGCCGAGCAGCAGGATCGCCCGAAAGAAACTCCTATTGTTGTCGCAAACCGCGAAGAGTACGATGAAACCTTGCGGCGAATTGTCTATTAGCGCTGTTCTTTGAGGACACGACGCAGCACACCCGTCCCTGATCAATGCTGATCCGGTGAACAGGTTGACATGTCCGCCACATAGCCAATGGCAGTTCAGGCGCCCTTGGCTTGGGCAACTTGGGGATACCGGGACAGGCGATAACGAAGGTCACGGGACAGCTGATCGAACGTGACTACCGAAAACCTTCTTGGAATGCACTACCGTATGATCCTGGCGCCATTTTAGACGGATCTTTTCCCGCGGTTGAAGGGGCTGATCTCTTCCTACGATAACTAAGCCGTGAAAACTCACATGGCGCGCTCCGAAGCGGTTTTCGTAATCGTCCGACTTCTCCATGTCGCCAAGTTTCCAGAACCAGTCGAGCACCTGGGAAAGTCCATGCTCAAGCCTGGGTGACCACTCCGGTGTTGCCTTTGCGCCCGCGCTTACGAACAAGCTATTCGGCTTTGCGTCCTCGAATTCGATCAGCAGGAAGCTTTTCGAGGTTGAATCACCGACGGCGAGGTCGCACGCAAAGTCCCCAAAGATGTCGTACTCTGTTGCTAGCCGGTCAGGATTGGCAATGTCGGGCACGTAGCTGCTTATGAAGGACGCGAGCTGCCTGTTCTTCCTGAACAAAGGTAGAATGTCTTCTCGCTCGCTGAGTTCTGTTTTCGATCTTAACAGGTGGTCAAACGCATCGAGTTCTGCCCGGCATCCCTCGATAGAGAAGGTGTGAGAAGCGAATGTTTTCATCGCCGCTTCCCTGAAGCAAACTTTTCCAGCCCTTCATGAGTAGCAATGTCTTCGATGATCAAGCTGCCGTCTTCGCCATACCGGCAAATGATTCTAAGCCGCTGGGTAACTCGAATAACGAAGAAGGGGGGAGTGCCCGCACCCTGCGACTTCGCGACATGAAACTTTTCCCGCCACTCATCAAAGCCTGTGGCTTGGAGCTCGCGCAGAACATGCAGAACCTTGGCTTCCTCCTTCGGCCGGAGATAGCGGAGGGCATGCTCTACCCGTTCCTCGACAATCAGCTTCATAGGCGGGACAGAGTACCGGACGGTTGGAATGGAAGCGGATTAATATCCAGATGTAGCATTGGCGCTCGGCCCGTTGAAGACAGAAACTTGCCCTGCCGTGTGCCGCACATGCGCTTTTTTACAGTTCGCGTTAAGTCTCAAATCGTCCGCGCGCTAGCTCGGACAGGCCCCGCTTACGAAACTCGCTAGACGCTGGGGAAGCGCCGGATCGGAGATCTCACACTCCCAAACCACCAACACGCTCCATCCTTGTGCGATCATGTTTGCCTGGTGGCGTTCATCGCGAGCTTGATTGCCTGAAATCTTTGGAAGCCAATAATCCTGCCGCGCTCGCGGGCGGCGCAGCCCCTCTCGGCAATCATGGCCATGCCAGAAGCAGCCGTGAACAAGGATTGCCTTCTTCCGCCCAATGAATGCGATGTCGGGCTTTCCGGGCAAGTCACGCCGGTGCAGGCGATAGCCGGTGAAGCCCGCCTGGCGAAGCGCTCGGCGCACGGCGAGCTCCGGCTTCGTGTGCTTGGCACGGATAGCGCGCATATTGGCGCTGCGCCGCTTTGGATCCAGCTTGTCCATATAAACCGTAGCGAAGTCGGTTTCGCTCCCTCATTGGCTCGACAGCGTGCCGAGCCACCGCTCCAGGCTGATCAGGCGGCCGCTATCGATGTGCTCGACCACCCGTCTGCGCGAATCCCCCGAGCGCGCGCCTGCTTGCGGCAACTCTCCGTAAGCTGCCCGGATCCCGTCAGTGTTGATGTGGACCACGTGATCGAACATGAGGTTGTTGCGAAACAGAGCTTCGCAAGCCCTCATCAGGCGGGCGGGATCAAATTCATTCGTCACGAACACATACTGGAACTTTTTGGTTTGCCGACTCAGCGTTGCAATATTCCTCGTATTCCGTCGGGAATTCTTTCTCCCGGTCGGCGCGCACGCTCCATTTCGCCGGGCCGCACGATCGCGACGTCGACTTTGTTTTCTTTCCCTCCAGCCTTGGCTCTGTTGAATCCAGGTATCTCGTAGAGCAGGCTTCGCGTGAAGACCTGGTCCTGCGGGACCTTGCACGCCCGGCGCACCGTCTGTGCCAGAACGTCTTCAAAACCTTCGCCGACCAGATTCTTGCGCTTGTTCTGCACCGCTACCCGGTGCCGGCTCACTATCAGGCGCTCGCCAGACTTGGCGCATGCGCGGCTCACCGGCGGTCGTTCGGACCGGTACGTAAGGCCCTCGGGTTGCCGCCCTTGCCGCCATGGGCTTCGGCATCCGAGCGCGACGCCGGTTGACTGGCATCATTTCGCGACCAGTTCTTTTCGCGTACGACGTCCTTCGCGTTTTTGTCGGACCGCAGGCCGAGATAGACCGGCTGGCGCAGCTCGTCCTTGCTGGTCCACTCCGCGAACTTCACTTCTGCGACCAACGCAGGACGTACCCAGGTCGTTACCCGCTCGTCCTTCACCTTGGCGGGGAAGGGCGACTTGGCCGTCTTGAGCTTCAGGAGCTTGCCGTGAAGCTCTTCGAGAACCTGGTGGCTGAAGCCGGTGCCAACGTGGCCGATGTACCGCCATGCATCCCCTTCGCGTACCGCCAGCACGAGCGCGCCGAAGAAAGGCCGGGTTCGCCTCGGAGCTGTGAAGCCGGCGATCACGACCTCCTGCCGCTGCGCGGTCTTCACTTTCAGCCAATCGGCGGTTCGGCGTCCGGACGCGTAAGGGCTGTCGGCGCGCTTGGCCATGATGCCTTCGGATGTCTCTTCTCGGCTTCTGCGAAAAACTTTGTGCCACTGCCTTTGCGGTGCTTGCTGAACGCGATCAGCTTGTGGCGCGGTAGGATTGCCTTGAGCCGCTGCTTGCGCTCCAGGAGCGGCAGCGCGCGCAGGTCCTCGCCGTCCGCGAACATGAGGTCGAACGCGCAGTACAATAGCTTCGCCTCATGGCGAAGGGCGTTCTGGAGCAACTGGAAATGGGATGCGCCGTCCTTGCCGATCGCGACGAGCTCGCCATCGAGCACAGCATCCGCCTTCACGCCCTCAAGCGCTTTCGCGACCTCGATATAGGGAGTGGCTGATGATTTTCCCGTTGCGGCTGTAGAGCGCGACCCGACCACGCCGGATTTCTGCGACCATGCGGAAGCCGTCATTTGTCCTCGAAGACCCAATTGGGATCGTCGAACGGTGAATCGGTCAGTGTGGCCAGCATGGGCTGCAGGCGACGGGGCAGGGTCGATTTTCGTGCCATGGCAGGGGCTCGCTACAGGGCCGGCAGGGGCCGAAACGAGGAAAACGGGAGCCGAACCCGCGCGGCACCGCCCGCCGCGACCGGTCCGCCGGCCCGCACCACCCCCAGCACGCCGGATTTGAATGCAGGGCCCCTTTCCGCCGACGAGAGCACCTGCCGCTTAAGGCCGGGCCGGAAGCGGTCGATGAGGACGCAGGGCGTCCGGAGGCCAGTCAGCTCAACGACCGCGGTTGGTCCAAGCTCGATCTGCGTCCCGAGTGGCATCCATTCGAGCTCCAAGCCGGCGCTGGTGACGTTCTCGCCGAGATCGCCAGCGCGAACCTCGAAGCCCGCTTCGAGGAGAGACGGGAAGAGTTCGGATGGGATCAAGTGGACCTGCCGAAGATTGGGCAGGCGCGGCCGGCGGCGTGCCAAATAGCGGTGCCGGACGAGCGGGCCGGCGTGCGCGTCGCCTTCGACGCCGTGGCCCTTCCACCAGGATTATGCGAACCTGAGTTGGTTTGCTGAAGTGGTGCCCGCGATCGGCGGCGACCGCCACCACGCTTCCCTGCAACGAGAATTTATGCTTCTGCGGCATTAAGCGGCGCGGGCGAGCGAGCGCCGCTTCTGACGCAGGTAGCGCGTGATCTCCGGGAGCGTCATCGCATTCAGGACCCGGTCGGCAGGGACGCCGCCCTTGCGGGCCATCTGGACGCCCCAGTGCATGTGGTCAAGTTCGGGGATCGAGTGCGCGTCCGGATTGATGCTCAAAATGCAGCCGAAGTCCAGGGCCACGTGGTGCCAACGCCAGTCCAAATCTAGACGCCAAGGGTGCGCGTTGATCTCGACGACGACGTCGTGCTTCGCGCAGGCCCGGAGCACCTTCTCGACCTCAATTTCGTAGCCCGGCCGACGCTGGAGCTGTCGCCCCGTCATGTGGCCGATGATGGTGGTGTGAGGGTCGGAGATAGCCCGAAGCAGCCGCTGCGTCTGCGCCTTGCGATCCAGCTTGAAGCGCCCATGGATGCTGGCGACCACGAAATCGAAGCGTTCGAGCACCTCGTCCGGATAGTCCAGTGAGCCGTCAGCCAGGATGTCCGACTCGATGCCTTTGAGGATCCGGAAGTCCTTGCCGAAGCGCTTGTTCAGTCGATCGGCTTCGCGGTGCTGCTGCGCGATCTCCTCCACAGAGAGACCGCCGGCATAGTGGGCAGACTTGGAATGGTCCGCCACGCCGAAATACTCGAAGCCCCGCTGGCGCGTGGCCTTAGCCATGGTCTCCAACGTCTCGGCGCCGTCGGAAGCATCTGTGTGGCAGTGCAGGATGCCGCGCAGGTCCTGGTCGGTGACGAGCTTCGGGAGCTTGCCTTTCAGAGCGGCCTCGATCTCGCCGCGCCCCTCTCTGAGCTCAGGGTCGATGAAGGGCAGACCCAGGGCGCAGTAGATCTCAGCCTCCTCGCCGGCGATCAGCATGCGGCCCTTGTGCAAGCCGTCGGCGCCTAATCGCAGCCCCTTCTCGGCGGCCAAGGCTTGAAGCTGCTCGATGTGGGCGGCGGAGCCGGTGGCGAAGAGAAGGGCGGCGCCGAAATGCTTGCGGTCGGACACCCGGACTTGCAGCCCTTCGGCCGGTTGCATCGCCGTCTCTTCCGCCTTGGTGCTCTCCGCAACGATTGCGAGATCGCCGACGAGTTCGCAGCCGCGGCGAAAATCGCCGGCGATCGTCACACGCTTGAGTTCGGGGCTGGACTTGCGAATCGAGTCCTTGGCGTGCGCGAGCAGGGCGGCGGCACGGTGCAGGTGAAGGCGGCCTTCTCCGCTTTTGGCGATCGCCAGGTTCTGCAGGATCTTGGTCTGCAACGCGGCGCCGAGTCCTTTAGCCTTCTTGATGCGGTCGTCCTTGGCGGCGGCTTCCAATTCCGCGAGCGAGCCGATGCCGAGATCCTTGTACAGGCGCAGCACTTTCTCCGGACGAAGGCCGGGCACAGCTGAGCATCTCAAGCACTCCTTCGGGCATCTCCTTGCGCAGCTTTTCGAGGCTCGGGTGAGTGCCCGTCTTGTGAAGTTTGGTGATGATGTCGGCTATCGCGTCGCCGACGCCCGGGATTTCCGTAAGACGGTCTTCGGCGATGAGCACGTCCAGAGGGACGGCAAGAGCCGTCAGGCTGTCCGCGGCCCGGGAATAGGCTTTTGCACGGTAGGGATTGCCGCCACGCAAGGCGGTGCGCTGCGCGTATTCTCGAAGGAGGCTTGCTACGGCGCGGGTGTCGAGCGCTGGCACTCAATGAGCCTCCCGGGCCCTGTCCTGCGATCTCGGTGAAGTGGCACGAGGTCGAGAGGTCACGGCGACGTCAGGCTCCCGATCGAGAGATCTCTCGAGCTTCTGCGCTGCGCGGAAGTCGTCGAGGTGCTGCACGTTGGGAGCGTAAGCGGCCTCTTTCTTGAGGAGATTATAAATTCGTCCAGCCACAAGCTGCAGGTGTTTCATCTTGCCCTGCGGCATCGAGCGGGCCTTGCAGAGAGCTCGGACCGCGTAGGCCCGGAAGTAGTCGAAGGCGTCTGACATGATTCGATAACGTCGGTTGTCGCCTATGGTTCGGAAGCGGGCCGAAAGCGTGTGGAAGGGACGACGAGCCGCTCAAAGGGCCGCAAACTCCCCGCCCTGACTGGTAGGCTAGATGGGCTCCGGAACCTGCGAATCCTTGCGGCGTTGCACCCGCATCGATCATTCGCGACAGGAGGAGCCGATGGCGGCGAAGAAAACCGCGCGAGGGCGCAAACAGGACCGAGCGCGGGTAGCCAAGGGACAGGACTACGAGGTCCGGTACGAAGCAAAGAAGACCCGTCGTTCGGCATCGACCGTGAAGAAGGCCGTCAAGAAAGTCGGCAACAGCCGCAAGCGTGTCGAGAAGCGTCTCTCCCGCTAGACGACCCGTCGCTTCCTGAACGTCGAAAAGCGAGTGAAGGCGGTCAGCTTTGACACACTGCTCGATGCCACATGCATAGATCTCGTTCCGGAGGTCGGCGGTCGCGACACTTGGCCTTCAACGAGCCGATCTGCTGCGGCCTGCCGCTTCGCCCGGATTAACCGGTGCCTGCGCGCTTGTGCAGTGCTTAGTCGCCGACCGGATATGATTAGGTCCTACCATTGGGAGCGTTCTGCTCGAGCCAATTGTCCGCAACCTGCTTGGAGGCGAACAGCTTCGCCCAGGAGGCGTCGCCGATTGCTCGGGAGTTCTCATCGGGCAGATAGATCCAAACGGAGGTCTGACGCGGCCCCCCTTCGATCTCGTATTCCCAGGCAACGCCCTCCGGATCGTGCTGGCTGAACCATCTATCGGCGGCTTCTGAGGACGCGAACACCTTTACCCATTCTGGATCGCCGACGTTCCGCTGCCTTCCATCCTGGTAGTCGTTGAGATAGACCCACGCCGTCCTTCCGGAACGACTCAGCTCGGCCCGATGTTCAACCGCGGCGTTGACCTTCTGCCGCTCGGCGCGATGCTCTCGAGGGAGAGATCTAACAGTGGCGTGGATTTCGGATGGTAGCCCCGTCCTGTCACCGGGAGGCTTCTTAGCCCACTCGATCCAACGATCGAACGCGTCCGTCATGGGAGCCTCCTCTGCTTCACCCGAAACGGGCTGTCCAGCGTGAACGCGTCCGGCCTGACTCCTTTCTCGATGCGCGTCCAGGTGACGGGTGCAGCGATCGGAAACGCTTGCCGCGCTCGCGGCGAATAGGTGCCGATGGCGGTGGTGCCGCGTCCGTTGCGCAGGTAATCGAGGAAGATCCGCCCGCTGCGCCTCGCCTGTGCCGAAAGGAGGTAGCGCTCGGGCTGGCGCGCGGCAAAGTCGGAACAGAGGCCGCGTGCGATCCGATGCGCTTGATCGTGCAGCATCGGCTCATCGAGCGGAGCCACCAGATGGATGCCCTTGCCGCCGGTGAGCTTAGGCCAGGCCTCCAATCCTTCGCGCTTAATGAAGGCCCGGAGTTCGAGCGCGGTGTCGGCGACCTGCCCCCAGTCAACGCCGTCGCCGGGATCGAGGTCGATGACGATGCGGTCAGCGCGCTCGATATCCTCGGTCGTCGAATTCCACGGGTGCAGCTCGACGGCTCCGATCTGCACCAAGCCAAGGAAGCCATCCAGACTGTCGACCCACAGGCGCGTGCCTTGGCCGCCCTCGCGCTTCTGGATGCGAAGCTGGTGGACGGCTTTCGGAATATCCTTCGGAAGCGGTCCCTTGTGGTAGAAAGTGGTGCCGTGAACGTGCCGCACCATCTTGAGCGGCCGGTGCCCGAGGTGCGGCAGCGCCTTCTTCCATACCCGCTCCCAGTAGTCCCCAAGTTCTTGCTTGGAAGGCACGACCGCGTCGGGAAGAAGCTGCAGGACGTTTTCCTTGGGAACGCCCAGCTTCGGCCGTCCAGCGGAGGAGGGCACCAGGCGCGGCGCCTTCACCTTACGCACCGCGCGATCGTCCCGAAGTCCTTTGAACACGGCCTCTCGCAGCAGGCCATCGTCGGTCAGCGAGCCATACTCCACCTCGGCATCAACCGTTGGTTCGACCCATGTGGCCTTCGGCTTCTTGACCTTGAGGTCGAGCGGCGAGGTGCGTCGGATCATCGGATCTAGCCGCTCGCGCAGTTCGCGCGCGGCTGCCTCCGTGTAGCCGGTGCGCACGCGTACATCAGCTTGCCGTTCTCGCGACGGCCTACGTATAGGGAAGCGATCTTGCGCGGGCGAGCACCGAGCTTCTCCACGAAGGCGACGATCGGAAACGTCTCGCTTTTCTTGCATTTGAGCTTGATCCAGGTCTCCTGCCGCCCGGAGCGGTAGGGCTGGCCGAGCCGTTTGGCGATCAGACCTTCGAGACCGAGCTCGCAACCCTTCACGAAGACCTTGTCTCCGTCGGCTTCGAGGCCCTCCACGTAGATGAAGGTCCCGGGTGCCTCCTTCAGAAGCTCGTGCAGCAACCGCTTGCGCTCTTCGTACGCCGCGCCGCGCAGATCATACCCGTCGAGGTGCAGGAGATCGAAGGCATGGTAGCGCACACGCTCGCTCCTTGCGGCCGAGTTCGCGCCGGAGCTGCTGGAAGTCCGGCAGGCCGCCCCTGCCGTAGACAACGGCCTCGCCGTCGATGATCGCGCTCTTGGCCTTCAGCTTATGAGCCGCGGCTGCGATCGAGGAAAATTGCTCGGTCCAATCGAGTCCCGTGCGCGAATAGACGGTGACATTGCCCGCTTCCAGATGCAATTGCGCACGGTAGCCGTCGGCCTTGATTTCGTAGACCCAATCCTGACCACGTGGCGGATTCTCGCGCAACGTGGGGTCACACGGCTCGATGTAACCTGGAATAGCAGCTTTGCGGGCGCCGGCAACGCGCGATACTCCCGAACGAGACTGACGCAACGCCACGGCACACATGCGGACTCAACGCATCCAGCCGGATTCGTTCCGTCCTGTTGCTGTGGCGAGGGGCCTGCGGTGCCGTATTCCAAGATCATCGGAAATGGCGGCCAGGAGCTTGGTCGGGGGAGCTCCAGGCGGTGCAGTTCTGCACAATGCGCAGGGAACAGGGAAATTCTCTGGTCGTTGGCGGAGCGGTGGGGCGCTGGTTGAGGAGCCGTGTCGATGCTGGAAACGAATGACCGCGTCGTGCTGACCAACCGCGAGCACATAATCGGGTTAGAGCCGTTGGACAAGGCGCTTGTCGGCACGCTGCTGCGCTATCCGTACGAAGTACGCAGCGAGCAAGAGTATTTTGACGAGATCCAGGACGTGAGGGTCACGAAAGACATGCTGGACCTCGCCAAGCACATCGTGAACCAGAAGGCGGGCCGGTTCGAGCCGCAGAAGTTCGAGGACCACTATGAGACCGCTTTGATCGAGCTCATCAATCAGAAGCGGGCCGGCAAGCCGATTACGCCGAAGTCGAAGCCGGCGTCGACCAAGGTACGGCGCAGCGTAGGGAAGGAAGCCGCGTCGCCGAAGGCTGGCAAGCCAGCCAAGAAGCCCCGGAAAGCATGGAGCGGCCAAAAGGAGATGCTGATGCCGATCGAGGGCAAGAAGCCCGCGAAGGAGACGGCAGCGAATAAGCCCGCTGCGGGGACCCGGCGGAAGTCGGCGTAGAAGGCGGGTTCGCCCCGTGGATGCGACGAGATGCAGGGATATCTGATCGCTGCCCGGCGGGAACGTCCCTCGGTGACAGGCGGTTTCAAATCCATGAACAGGCTCTATCCGCTCGTTCTGGAGCACTCGCTTCCAGTCGTGGTCCGCTACGGCATCTCGGCTTGCATCATGCTCGTCTGCGCCGTCCTGCAGGTGGCGCTTCAGATGCAGACCGGCGCGCCGGGGTACTTCCTGCTACTCCCCGGCGTGTTCCTGTGCGGCCTGATCTTCGATCGAGGTTCGGGGATCTTCGCGGCCGTGATTGCCGTGGCGTTCGGCGCCTACGCCAGCTACGCGGGCGGCTTCGGCCTCGATTTCCTGACCACCAATTCGCTCCTCGCCATCACCGCGGCCGGGACCGCCACGGTCGCTGAATTCCAGCGGGCGGAGCTACGGCGCGTGATGCTGGCCGACAAGACCAAGGCCGTGCTGCTGCAGGAGATGGCGCACCGGACCAAGAACAACCTTGCGATCCTCGGGGGCATGATCCGGTTGGAAGCGCGGCACGGCAGCCCCGAACTTGCGTCCGCGCTGGAGGCCACCGCCCGCCGGCTGCAAGTGATGGCGGAGGTCTATGACCACCTGTCGGTCAAGCAGGACTCCCGCTCGGTCAACATGCGCTATTTCCGAACGACGTCGTCGAGAAGGTCTTCCAGTCGTTGGCGCCGCCGGGGCCCGTCGCCTTCCAGTGGTTTGTGGCGACTTCTTCCTGCAGCACAACCATGCGCTCGCGATCGGCATGATCGCAAACGAGCTTGTCACCAACTCCTTGAAGTACGCCTTTCCGGACGAAAGGGCAGGACACGTCACGGTCACGCTTTCGAAGGGGGACAAGATCGAGCTATCGGTTTCGGGCAACGGCGTCGGTCTGGCGGATGGCTCCGCATCGGGCGGCGTGGGGTCGCGGATTGGCCAGCTTCTCACGCAGCAGCTCGAAGGCGAGCTCACCTACGAGCGACAGGATCCCGGACTGTGCGTCCGGGTGCGCGCGAATCCTCGCTAGTTACGACGCGCGCTCTCGCACTCGCAATCGCTCAAGTAGGGACTTCAGGGAAGGCGGAAGCTCCCCCTCCACGCGCAACATCTGGCCAAGCCGTTCGCCGATCTCGGCTGCTATTGCGCGGCCGGGCAGCTCGTCGGGTCGATCAGGATACCTCATCGGAGCCAGCTATCCTCCTCGTTCTTGCCCAACATTCGAGGCCGGAAATCGTTTCCACTTTTGAACAGTTCCAAGGGAACCTGGCCCGCGCTGCGTAGAATTGCCATCTATGGCAGGGCACCCGTTGACCGCATCTCTCACCATCCTGGTGGCCGAGGACGACTACCAGCTTCAGGAAATGCTGGAGGAGGCTCTGACCGAAGCCGGCTTCCGGCCGCAGATCCTGTCGTCGGCGGAAGAAGCGGCGACCGTTCTGAAAAGCGGCCTCTACGAATTTCGGGCACTGGTCGCGGACGTGAACTTGAAAGGCAAGACGAGCGGCTGGGACCTCGCGCGTCTTGTTCGGGAGCGGGATCCGGAGTTTCCCCGTCGTCTACATGACCGGCGCGGCCGCCGACGAATGGGCGAGGCTGGGAGTGCCCAAGAGCATTCTGCTCACCAAGCCCTTCGCCCCCGCGCAGCTCGTCACCGCCGTCTCGCAGCTTCTCAACATGGGATCGGCTCCTCTCTGAGGGAGCGGTCTCCTCCCGCTTCAGAGCAGAGCAACGACGGTGATCATGGCGAGCAGACCGGCCGCGGTCACGCACCAGCATGACAGTTTCAAGGATTCGCATACCGCGCCATCGCTCGAACTTCCTGCCCGCGCGCACGCTATATCCGGAACCGGACTTCCGGAACCGAAACCTTTTCATGCCCTCATGAATTCAGGACAGGGGCCGCAACGCGAGGCGCAGCCAATGTCCAGCATACCTGTAGCCGACATGGTTCTCACCGTCGCCGTCATGACCATCGCCTTCGTCGGCGAAGTCGCGGTTTTTGCCCTCCTCGGAATCTTCTGAGGGAGGGCCGCACCAACCGGAACGAGGCACGCCGGCGCACCACGCTGAAGGAGCCTGCTGGAGGAAGTGCGGTGTCGACGGTGGCGAACCTGCTCGCGCAGAAGCAACAGCTGCTCGAGCGACTGGAGAACGATCCAGGACCGAACGAGCGCGATGAAATCGAGAGATTGCTCGCCAAGATCGAGACCGCCCTGACGTGGCTGGAGTCCAACGACCCGGTCGAGGAAGGCGGACGGCTGTAGCTCTTCGACGGACGGACTTCTTGGAACGGAGTCAGTCGTTCAGCTTTTCCCACGGCAAGACATTCAGCAAAGCGCTGGGAAGGTCCGGAGGAGATTTCGATGAGAGCGACGGCACGGGTGATGGCGCTTGCATTTGCTGCCTCAGCATCGGCCGTCTCGGCGCAACCAGTCAGGTGGACCACCTACAGCATCCCTCAGACCGGCACCTCGGTCGACTTCCCGTCCTCGATATTCACGGAGGGAGCGGGTCGACCGGATGGCTACGGGCAGCGCTTCCGGACCGCCGACGGCCGCGCCGACATCACGATACAGGCCGCCCCCAACGTTGCGAACGATTCGCCAGCTGCGTTCCTCGCCAAAAAGCATCCGCCGCCGCGCATTCAGTACAAGCGAGTGACGCCTCGCTTCTTCGCGGTTTCCAGCTACAAGGGTGACAAGGTCTGGTACAACCGCTGCAACTTCGCGAGCCGACTCGTTCATTGCGTGCTGATCAACTACCCCGCCAGCGAGGAGCGCGCTTGGGACGACATCGTGACGCGCATCAGCCTGTCACTTCGCAGCAAGTAGTGGTCCGAAGCGGGATCCGCTCTGATCGGATCGACTATGCCGGCCCAAGCCCTATGCCCACGAGACGGCCAAGTGCTTCCGGAGACCTGGGAAGAGATCAGCCCTCATGACCCCGGATTCCTACGGCCCGATCGCTCCGACATCGTTTACTATCAGCGACTATACATTTGCCCCGATGGGCATCGAGTACCACCCCGAGCGCGAGGCGGCCGCGGCGATGAAGCTCGCCGCCGACGCCGATGGCGCCGAACGGCAACGCTGGATCATGCTCCCGCTGGCCTGGCAGGAGATCGCCCGAGTCCCCGGTCCGTCGCTCGCAGCCAAGCCCGAACCAGCGGCCTAGCCGCAACTTGGCGGCACTCCGGACACGGCCCGCCAATCGAATCTAGAACATCGCGAACCTCGGCCACAGCCTCCTCCGGAGAGAAGCCGTTCAGCGAATCCTGCCGTGCGATTACGAAGGCGCGCTCGCGCGTATGCGGATCGGCGCGGTCCTGCATCCAGCCGTGCTTCTCGCACTCACGGATAGCGCCGGCTTCCTGCAGCACCGGTATCGTCCCGTAGCGTCCGGATGGCGGGCCGCCTTTCCTTGGACATCAGCATCGCAAGAGCTCCATCGCTTCGACGAATCCTTGTCGGCCGACGCGCGTTCCGCGCCCGCAACTTCCGAACCTGCGCGGTTTTGCGAACCGGTCGGACCGATAGCTCGCCGAAACGAATGAGCCGGGTGTTCGTTGTGGAAGTGCCGACAAACTTCCGGAGGAACCCATGAGGGAAGCGCTTCTCGCGCCGCTGGTGCTGTGCGCTTGGATGTCCACTGCGACTGCTGAGACCGATACCGTGGAGTTCATCGTTGTGCGCGATCCGCTCACACACAAATGCTACGTTGCCGAGGCGGAATCGGCGCCGTCTTTTGCGGTGAGGATGGATGATCGAATAAGCTTCCCCACTCGGGAAGACGCCGCGATAGGTTTGCTCGGGATGAAGGCTTGGCAGGCGTCGATGACGGCAATTCCGCTCGAATGATAGTCACGTCGACATCGCCGCTGTCGTTCACTTTGCACCTGACGGACGGCCGCACGATCAGGACGTTCGGCGAGGCGGTGGCATTCGTCGGCAGTTTGTCTGCCGAGGAAAGAAGCCGGACGCATTGGGAACTGTCACATCGGATGCTGCAGAGATGCCTGGAAAGTCCGGATTTCCTGCACGCCGCCACGATCTCGTTGCGCAGCGCGCTCCTGATGGACGGCCTGTCTTGAGCGTCGAAGCTGGCCCAGGGCTGCCGAGTTGCCGAACTTCGCTCGTTGGAGCTCGTCCGCTTGCACTGCTTTGCTGGGATAGCCGCAGCGCTACTCTAAAGGCCGGACTTTCGGCCAAAACGTGCTCAAGCGAAGGTGAACGGCGGCATGGTCGCCTGGCGCGGAGAGCCTAGAGGCCGGGACGTGACGGTCTTAGGCTCTCTTGGCGCCCGGCCAGGCGACGACCTGCCCCGACATGACGAGACGGTCGCGCCCGCTGTCCTTGGCGGCATAGAGCGCGCGATCGGCCGCCGCGACCAAAGAGGCGCAGTCCGGAGAGCCCTGCAACGGCAGATTGGTCGCGCCGCCCAGGCTCACGGTGACGATCTTGGACGGTAGGTTCAGCACATGCAGCATGCCGAGTTCGCGGAGCGCCCGGCGCACGTTCTCGCCGACGAGCTCGCAGCCCTCCGCGTCCGTGTTCGGCAGCAGCAGCGCAAACTCCTCCCCGCCGTAGCGCGCGGCAAGGTCGGCGGGCCGGCGGACCTGCGCGGAGAGGATCCGCGCCAGTGCGCGCAGGCAGGCGTCGCCCGCTTGATGGCCGTACTGATCGTTGAACTTCTTGAAGTGGTCGACGTCAACTAGCAGCAGCGAGACCGGCGTGCCGTCGCGCCTGGCCCGAGCCCATTCTTCCGCAAGGCGTTCGTCGAGATGGCGGCGGTTTGCGAGCCCAGTCAATCCGTCCGACGTCGCGAGCGCGGCGAGCTTGTCTTGCAGGTCCTTCTGCTCGGTCATGTCGCGCGAGATCGCCACCACGCCGTCGATCTCGTGGGTCTCCGAGGAGCGGGTAACCCGCAGCGCGGTCTCGACCCAAAGCTCCTTCTTCTCGCGGTGATGCACCCGATAGATGATGCGTGCCTCCTCGGCCTCTCCGGCCTTGAGTGCCGCGACGACCTGCTCGACGCGTGGCCGGTCCTCCGGGTTGACGCCGGCCAGGGCCGAGGTCCCAAGCAGCCTCGTCGGATCCCAGCCCAGGATGCGGGCGCATGACGGGGAGGCGTAGAGGATTCGTTCGTCCAGCCCGATCCGCATAACCACGTCGCTGCACTGTTCGGCGATCAGGCGGAAATCGCCCTCCTTGGCGGCGAGGGCCGCTGCCATGCGTTGCCCCCTTGCGAGATAGCGCACCAGGAAGAAGCCGATCAGCGCGATCGACACGGTGAGGCCGGTGACGATGCCCAAGCGTGTGGTCGCTTGCCGGCGCCAGGGAGCCAGGACGTCGCTCTGCGCCTTGCTCGCCAGCACCAGGATCGGATAACGGGCGCTCTTCCGGTAGAAGCTCAGCCGCTCCAGCCCGTCCAACGGCGATTTGAAGTAGTAGGCGCTCGCATCCGGCCGTTGGTCCATGGTCCGGAATAGCGGCGAACCGGACATGTCGCGCCCGATGTAGCCGCCGTTCTCGTCGGGAGTTCTGGCCAGCATGGTCCCGTCGGCATTGAGCAGCGAAACCGAGCCGTTCGGTCCGATGTCGAAGCGGCGATAGAACTGCGTGAAGTACGCGACGTCGACACTCGTCAGCACGACGCCGGCGAAGCTGCCGTCCGGGTGATTGAAGCGGCGGGAGGCGGTGATGATCCATTGTCCGCCGGACCGGCTCTTCACTGGCCTGCCGATCGAAGTGCCGCGGTCGGTCGAAGCGCGATGGTGCTGGAAGTAGTCGCGGTCGCTGTTGTTGAGGCGTGCGAAGTCGACGTCTTCGGTCGTGGCGAGCCAGCGGCCGGTCTCGTCGTAGACGAATATGCCGCGGATGCGCTCCCTGTTGTATTTCCGGGATTGCAAGAACCTTTGGATTTTCTCGACCGCTGTGGGGCTCGTTCCGCCGACCTCCATCCGGTCAACCATTCCGGCGAGGATGGTGTCCGCGAGCTCGAACGTGTCTTCGGCGTGCTGCGTCAGCGACTGGGCGAGGTTGGCCATGTCGACTTCGGCATTGCGCAGCTCGACCTGACGGGTTTCCCACTCGCGCCAGCCGCTCAACGCCAGAATGGCAATGCAGGCCAATGCCACGAATGCCGCCGCCCACAAGGGGAAGCGAGCCTTCTCGACCTCGCGGCGGCTGTTCGTCATCGGTCATGGCTCCTTTTCGGGCGAAGGTCCCATGCAGGGCTTAACGGCGGGTTCGCGACCGGGGCAGGATGCCGCAACCGGGTAAGCGTTGCTTCATCGTGGTGTGCGGGATCTTACGTTTCATGGTGATTGTCCGTTAAGCAGCGCAACGTGCCCCCAAGATGCCGGTTGGATGCCCATGGAAGAGGAGAAGACCCGTTTGCTCGAGGAAGCCCCGAAGGTGCCGGCGCCTGGACGCCGCAAACCGTGAGATTGAGGACTACGTACTGTTGCCTGCCTCGTTGAGGTCCGGACGCTACGTCTGGCTCTCATCCGGCTGCCTTCGTCGCCTTCGGGGCGCCCTCTACCGGGAAAGGGGGCACTGTTCGGGCTATCAAAGCAATGCTGGCAAAAACCACCCGTGCCGCCCCAACCAGCTCAGCACCGTCGAAAAAGCGATCGAAACCAGGCCAGCCCAAAGCCAGCGCGGAGATACAAAACCGCTCCGATGAGGGTGCCGTAGTTCCTTCGGAAGTCGCCGTTTAGCTTCGCAATCTTGGACAGTTCCGAGGAACTGTCGACGTCATTTGCCATCGGGCCGGCTCCGGTATCTGCAAGGACCAGCACCTTATGAACCACTGTTTTGCCCGACGGAGCAAGGGAAAATTCGCATTATCGGAAATTGAATCCTTGTGAAACTGCTCCGAGTGCAGCGACAAGACCGGTATGTGGGGCCAACAAGGCTCTGTCGTATTTCGCGGTATCCTGCTTCCTGGCCGGCGCCCACCCGGGCAGGACGTTCCATGTCAGATGGTCATGCAGATCGATGAAGCCTCGGAGAATGGTGCCAGGGACTTCGCCCGCAGCTATTTTTTGCAGACATCATTGAGCCCCTGCTGCAGCGCTCGCCTCGCTTTTCCGTTCGCATCGAACCATGATGCAGCGAGCTTAGCGAGTTCGCCGGAAGGCTTGACGTCCACGCTGACAAGTTGGCAGTCCGAGCCTCTCGCCTCTGCTTCTACACTGAGATTCTCTGTCTTGCTGGGCTTATTGTCGCCTCCCGTGAGTTTCGAAATGACGATTTCGCCGCTGGCATGACAGTTGAGGGCCGTGTCGATCTTGATTTTCGACGTGGCTCCCGCAGACTCGTAGCAGACTCCAACGAGCTTGTGGCCGGGCTTGTCCAAGCCCGGAATGGGGCAATCCGCTTGCTCGATCGCCGGCCCAAGTTGTTTTGTGATGATTGTTCCGACCAGCGCGTCGCACGCGGAGGCAGCTCCGAACGGAGCTAAGGTGACAGATATCGTCAGCATAAACTTTGCCGACTTGAGTGGTCCCATCCTGCAAATCTCCGGCCAACGCCCATATGACACGACATGGTCAGCGATATGCGAAGATCAAAGTCCGGAGTCGAGCAATGTCTGATCCTGCGCCGCAACAATCCTCCGACGCTGGGTCCGCCAAGCCGAGACGTCACTTCTCTATTTAAGCGCGTGCTCGATAGTCGCTTGCGTGGTCGTAAGGGCGCCATCGATCTTCGAAGAAGGCAAGATGCCGCTTATTGATTTGAAGCTCAAGCTCAATGCCGGCTGGATTCTGGTGTTCGGGCCGCTGCAATCGCTGCGATCAGCTACCTCCATCGAAATGCTAATCTATCAGTAGCAGGCGAACGTCCGATTGCAGGTATTGTTGCACGGGCAATACCTTGCTTGGCCGCGGCCTTTATCAGCCTGCAATTCTTCCTTCTTTTTGCGCCGAGAGGACAGTGCAACACGTTTCCCAGGCTAAGTCTGCTGACCGACTGGCAGCTCAACGCATTCCAACCCGAGTACTGCATGACGCTATCGGCGGAGACGCAGGCGCAAATGCCGTACCTCCTGAATCCACCTGCACTGAATGGCTGGGCTCAAGTGATTTTGCCTCTGATTGCCCTTTGGTTGGCGGTTGCAGACTGGAGATCTGTGCACCGGCAGCGTCCAGCTTACCCGCAAGCCTAACACTCGGCCGCGCAGCATCCCTCGTCTTCTTTAGGTCGGGTGCCGAACCGCCGGCTTCGCTTTAAATTCACAGCGAAGTCAGGTTGCCTGGTATACCTTCTGGCGTCGGGCGGCAAAGGCCTTCTTCAAGCCGATTAGGTGGCGGGAAAGTTGCCCTCTGGCATGACAGACTGTTTGCTGGTCTGAAGGCGTTCCTCGTTGGTGCGCGTGCGGCCAATGCCGCACCGGGCTCTCGTGAACCGAGCCGCGCAGCGTCTCGGCCTTGCGGCTTCGATCCCTCGCGCAAGAGCTTGGTGCTCCTCGCCGGGGGCACTCGGGAAAGGGGCTCGCCTGCGGCGATCGCTATCACTGCCCCGTTCGCGGGTGCCGCTATTGAACCGGTCTCGTCGCTGCACTCGGACCCGCGTGCCCCTTCGGGTCGCTATGCTCACGCTCTCCGGGTGCCATTTTCCGTTGCGGCGATGCGCCCTTGGGCGCACGCCTGATTCCGAATGGGCCCTCGGTAGATCGCGCAAGGGCTGAGAGTAAGAGTGCAGGCTGGTTTTTCCGTGACGGGTTAGAAGTTGCGAGAGAGGCTCGCGGCGCCCGTCGCGGAGACCCGCGATGTCAAACACTACTGCTCGCGCGCGCGCCGGCCAGGACCGGGCAACCCTCTATAACGAAATTACCGACAAGATCATTGCCGAGCTTGAGGCCGGACGCGTCCCCTGGGTTCAGCCCTGGGGTACGTCCGCGGCGAAAGCGCCGCTGGCCATGCCGAAAAATGCGTCGACCAACCGGCAATACAGCGGCGTTAACATCCTCATACTCTGGGGCGCCGTGATTGAGCGCGGGTTTTCCGGTCAAAGTTGGCTCACCTTCCGCCAGGCTCTTTCGCTCGGCGGGCACGTTCGCAAGGGAGAGCGCGGCACCACTGTTGTCTACGCTGATCGTTTTGTGCCGAATGACGAAAAGCGACGCGCCGCCGAGACCGGCGAAGATGCGCAGGCAATTCCATTCCTCAAACGCTTTACCGTTTTCAACACCGATCAGTGTGAGCAACTGCCAGACGGCATTGCCATCGCGGCGCCGCCACCGCCGGCTGGCCTCATCGAACCCACCGTCGACGCTCTGATCAAGGGCAGCGGAATTCCATTTCGGATTGGTGGAGATCGTGCATTCTATGCAACCGCCGAAGACTACGTGCAGGTCCCGCCGCCACAGGCCTATTTCGAACCCATCAACTGGCACCGCACGGCCTTGCATGAACTCGGTCATGCGACTGGGCATCCCTCGCGCCTCAACCGCGACCAGAGCGGATCCTACGGTACGAAGAAATATGCCTTCGAAGAACTGGTCGCCGAGTTGAGTTCCGCGTTCAGCTGCGCGTCGCTCGGGATCGTCCCGACCGTGCGCCATGCCGACTATGTCGGCTCCTGGCTTGAAGTCCTGCGCGAAGACAATCGGGCCATCGTGCGGGCCGCCTCGCAGGCGAGCAAGGCCGCGGACTATTTGCTCGACTTCATTCCCAGGTCCGTTGAGCCCGCGTCGCTGGATTCGGCTGTCGCCGATCGCGAGCCGGCGTGATGATCGGCCTCGCGCGAGAGTGAGAGGAGGGAAGGCTGTTCGCGACGGGTTGGAAGCCGAGAGAGAGTCTCACGGCCGCCCGTCGTGGAGAGCCGAAATGACGAAAGCCGTACAAAAGATCACGCTGTCGCCTTCCCGGGACATTCCGTTTAACAAGCTCGTGCTCAGCCAGTCGAACGTTCGCCGCGTCAAGGCCGGTGTCTCGACCGAGCAGTTAGCCGAGAGCATCGCACAGCGTACGCTTCTGCAAAGTCTGAGCGTCCGGGCCGTCGTTGATGCAGATGGCAACGAGACCGGCATGTTCAAGGTGCCGGCAGGCGGCAGGCGCTATCGGGCTCTTGAGCTCCTGGTGAAACTGAAACGCATGTCAAAGACGCAGGCGGTGCCGTGCGTCGTCCGCGGAGGGGGCATCGCCGTGGACGATTCGGTGGCGGAGAACGACGAGCGGGTCGGCCTGCATCCACTCGATCAGTTTCGGGCCTTCCAGACGCTCCGCGATCTCGGCATGAGCGAGGAAGACATCGCCGCCCGGCACTTCGTGAACCCTGCGATCGTGAAGCAGCGGCTGCGCCTGGCGTCGGTGTCGCCGAGGTTGCACGAGGTCTATGCCGAAGACGGCATGACGCTCGAACAGCTCATGGCGTTCTCGGTCACTGCGGATCACGCCCGCCAGGAGCAAGTCTGGCAGAACGTCAGCCGTTCCGGTTATGACGAGCCCTACCAGATCCGCCGCATGCTCACCGAGAACACCGTGCGCGGGTCCGATCGTCGGGCGCAGTTTGTGGGCCACGATGCCTATCAGCACGCGGGTGGCGGCGTTCTGCGGGATCTGTTCGAGCACGACGACGGCGGCTGGCTCCAGGACGTCGTGTTGCTCGACCGCCTCTTGACCGAAAAGCTCAAGGCCGAAGCTGAGGCGATTGCTGCCGAAGGCTGGAAGTGGATCTCGGTCGCCGTAGAGTTCCCCTACGGACACGTTCACGGCCTGCGCAAAATCGAAGGCAGACCTGTCGAGCTCTCGCCTGAGGGGCAGGCCACCATCGATGCGCTGAACGTCGAGCAAGCCAAGCTGGAAACCGATTATCAGGATGCAGACGAGCTGCCCGACGAAATCGACCAGCGTCTCGGCGAAATCGAGGCGGCACTGTCGGCATTCGAAAACCGGCCGATGCACTACGATCCGACCGAGATCGCCCGAGCCGGTGTCTTCATCAGCATCGATTCCGAGGGGCGCCTCTCCGTGGACCGGGGTTACGTCCGGCCAGAGGACGAGGTGCCGGCAACTGAATGCGACGTCGGGCAGGACACCGGTGCGTTGTCGACCGAAGGTCAAGAAGAGGGCGCTTCCGTCCAGCGCACGGTGATCGCGGTCGCGGGTAGTGCTCCCGATGCTGAAGAAGATGATGAGGATGCGGCCGGGCCTCTGCCGGATCGGCTGATCACCGAGCTGACGGCGCATCGTACGCTGGCATTGCGGGATGCACTGGCAGAAAATCCTGGGATCGCGTTCCAGGCGGTGCTGCATAACTTCGTGCTGACGGCCTTTTACCGGTTTGCATCCTCCGGGAGCTGTCTTGAGATCAGCCTTCGCACGCCGAACTTTCCCGCCCAAGCTCCGGGGCTGAGGGAAAGCGTCTCGGCCAAAGCAGTCGAGGCGCGGCATGAGGCCTGGAAGGCGCGGTTGCCGAAGAGCGAGAACGATCTCTGGGATGCGCTGACGGCTCTCGATGGTGGTACACAGGCATCGCTGTTCGCCCACTGTGCATCAATTGCGGCCAACGCCGTCTATGAGCCGGCCAACCGCTACAACCAAGGCCGTGTCTCCGCTCAGGGTGTCCGGACGCGTCTAGACCAAGCTGATGTGCTGGCGCGCGCGGTCGGGCTCGACATGGTGCAGGCTGGCTGGCGACCGACCGTCGACAACTATCTCGGCCGGGTCACCAAGCCGTGTATTCTAGAAGCGGTGCGGGAAGCCAAGGGCGAGCCGTCGGTCCAACTGATCGACCATCTGAAGAAGGCCGACATGGCCAAGGAGGCCGAGCGTCTTCTGGATGGCTCGGGCTGGTTGCCGGAGCCGCTGCGTCTCGTCGATCCCGATGCGGCGCCAGTGAGGCAGGAGGGCGAAGGGGGCCCGCTGCCCGAATTCCTCGCCGACGATGAGGATCGGGAGAACGCCGGCGACGACCCGCAGCTCGATGCGGCTGAGTGACACAGAACGGGATGGCTCCGGCCATAACGCAGTTGCTTGGGGACCGGTGTGCAACGCCGGTCCCCATTTTTATGGGGGAGGGCTGAGAGGGAGAGCCGGGCCGGGAAGGGTTTGAGCCGTCGGGTGAAAGGAGAGCGCCTGACGGTTCGACCCGATCCTGCTCTCCCGAGAAATCCTGTCATGACCGAATCTTTTGCGGGCGGCGCTGCCGCCGCGCCGCTCTCGATGCGTGCCGCTGCCACTCTCACCTCTGCCGCCCTTAAGGCCGCCAGACGTCTGTTAACGGATATCGAACGCGGCCATCGCATCGATGCCGCCGTCCTGCGTAGCGCCATGGAAGGGGCATTCGGTGAGTCGGATGCGGCTGGCGCCTGGAACTGGAAGACCGCCTATGACGTCTGCGAGGCGGCAACCGTTCTCTTCCTGCGCAAGTTCGGCCCGGCGATGCGCGCCAAGGCTGGCTCGACGGCAGCTATGCTGCCGATGCTCGCGCGAATCGCGAGCTGTCTGCCGACCCATACGCGGCGTTCCGAGGACAGTCAGGCGTTTCAGCAATTCTCGACGCCGATCTCACTTGGGCTGGCCGCATGCGCCGCAGCCGGCATTACGCCTGCCGACCGTGTCCTGGAGCCATCCGCGGGGACCGGCTTGCTCGCGATCTTCGCCGAGCTCGCCGGCGGCTCTCTCATGTTGAACGAGTTGGCCGAAGGCCGCGCGGCGCTGCTAGATCATTTGTTTGACAACGTTGAGGTCACGCGGTTCGACGCCGCGCAGATCGATGATCACCTCGACGCGAGTGTTGTGCCGAGTGTCGTTCTGATGAATCCGCCGTTTTCCGCGGTGGCGAATGTCGATCGACGAATGGCGGACGCCGCTTTCCGGCACATCGCTTCGGCGCTCGCGCGTCTTTGCGATGGTGGGCGCCTCGTCGCCATCGCTGGCGCGGGCCTGGCGCCGGATAACCCGGCGTGGCTAGAGGCCTTTGTTCGCCTCCAGGAGCGCGGGCGGGTCGTGTTTTCTGCCGCAATCGACGGCGCTGTTTACGCCAAACACGGCACTCAGACGGATACGAGATTGCTCGTAATCGACAAGTCGCCTGCTGCCGATCCGAAGGCTTTTCCCGCCTCGCAAGGCATGGCCAGCGATGTCGCCACCTTGCTCGAGTGGGTGACCCAGTATGTGCCAGCGAGGCTGCCCGTCGCAGTGCCGGTCGTGGCCGACATCGTTAGGCGCCCTGCGATGCTCCGATCGGCCGGCGCCATTGCACCAAGCCCCTCGTCGACTTCGCGGAGCGCGCCGGAAGGTGTGGAACTTGCGTACGAGACTGTCGAATGGTCGCCGCCGGAAGGCGCCCGCCTCACCGATGCGCTGTATGAGGAGTACGGATTGCAGTCGATCCGTATTCCCGGATCGTGCGCACATCCGACCAAGCTCGTGCAATCCGCGGCGATGGCGTCCGTTGCGCCGCCGAAGCCGTCCTACCGTCCGCATCTACCCTTAAGTCTGGTGGCAGACGGAGTTCTGTCGGACGCCCAGATCGAAAGCGTCATTTATGCGGGCGAGGCGCATTCCGAATTCCTTGCGGGCTCCTGGACGGTCGATGCGACGTTTGATGTTGTGGCCGCCGCGCGTGACGACGCTGAGACTGCCGTCCGCTTTCCCCGCGGCTGGTTTCTCGGCGATGGTACTGGCGCGGGCAAGGGGCGGCAGGTCGCCGGGATCCTTCTCGACAATTGGCTTAAGGGCCGCCGCGGTGCGGTCTGGATCAGCAAATCCGACAAGCTGATCGAAGATGCCCAGCGCGACTGGTCCGCGCTCGGCAACGAGCGGCTGCTTGTTACGCCACTGTCCCGGTTTCGCCAGGGCACAACGATCCGGCTATCGGAAGGCATCCTTTTTGCCACCTATGCCACGCTACGCACCGACGAGCGTGGCGAAAAGCTTTCGCGTGTCAGGCAGATCGTTGAATGGTTCGGCTCGGACTTCGACGGAGTGATCGTCTTCAACGAGAGCCACGCCATGCAGAACGCGGTTGGGGGCAAGGGCGAGCGCGGCGATCAGGCGGCCTCTCAGCAGGGGCGCGCGGGCCTGAGGCTCCAGCATGCCTTGCCGAATGCTCGCGTGGTTTATGTGTCGGCGACGGGCGCCACCACTGTCCACAATCTCGCTTATGCCCAACGCCTCGGCCTTTGGGGCGGTGCCGACTTCCCGTTTGCCACTCGTGCCGAGTTCGTCGAAGCGATCGAGCAGGGCGGGGTCGCGGCGATGGAGGTGCTGGCCCGTGATCTCAAGGCGCTCGGCCTCTACGCGGCCCGCTCGCTCTCTTACGAAGGCGTCGAGTATGAGCTCCTCGAGCACCAGCTTACGCCGGAGCAGGTTCGCATCTACGACGCCTATGCCGATGCGTTCAGCATCATCCATAACAACCTCGACGCGGCGATGCGGGCCGCCAACATCACCGGCGAAACCGGAACGCTGAATGGGCAGGCGAAATCTGCGGCCCGATCCGCCTTCGAGAGCGCCAAACAGCGCTTCTTCGGTCATCTGCTGACTTCGATGAAGATGCCGTCGCTCATCCGATCGATCGACCGCGATCTCGACGCCGGCCATGCCGCTATCATCCAGATTGTCTCAACGGGCGAAGCGCTGATGGAGCGCCGGCTCGCCGAGATCCCGACCGAAGATTGGGGAGACGTCCAGGTCGACATCACCCCGCGCGAGTATGTGCTCGACTATCTCGCCCATTCCTTCCCGGTCCAGCTTTACGAGCCCTTTACAGACTCGGAGGGCAACCTCTGCTCTCGGCCTGTCTATCACGATGGCCGGCCGGTCGAGAGCCGGGAGGCCGTCGCTCGACGCGGCCGTCTCATCGAGAAACTTGCTTCGCTGCCTCCGGAACCCGGCGCGCTGGATCAAATCGTGCAGCGCTTCGGCACCGACATGGTCGCCGAAGTGACTGGCCGCTTGCGCCGCATCATTCGTAAGGGCGACCGGTTGGTGGTCGAAAATCGCGCTGGTTCAGCCAATCTCGCTGAGACGTCGGCCTTCATGGACGACGTCAAGCGTATCCTCGTGCTCTCTGACGCGGGCGGTAGGGGGAGGAGCTACCACGCCGAGTTGTCAGCGCGAAATCGCCGCTTGCGGGTTCACTACCTGCTCGAGCCCGGCTGGAAGGCGGATGCCGCGATCCAGGGGCTCGGCCGGACAAACCGGACCAATCAGGCCCAGCCGCCGCTGTTCCGTCCCATCGCGACCGACGTGAAGGCGGAAAAGCGCTTTCTCAGCACCATTGCCCGCCGGCTCGACACGTTGGGGGCCATTACGCGCGGCCAGCGCCAAACCGGAGGGCAGGGACTATTCCGGCCCGAGGACAATCTCGAAAGCCAGTATGGGCGCGACGCATTGCGTCAGCTCTACACGT
>Ga0214542_1003676_pt1 | contig 30993 bp, 20 predicted proteins | sample CNSS1metaG_FD_160096 | JGI IMG/M metagenome (GOLD analysis project Ga0214542, IMG submission 160096) | Root nodule microbial communities from cowpea collected in UCLA plant growth center, Los Angeles, California, USA - CNSS1 | ecosystem: Host-associated > Plants > Roots > Nodule | place: USA...
TTAACATATATTAAGAACTAGAACATTGAGAGTTTTCCAAAAAAAAAAAAATAACACAAACAAAGACAGCCTCACAACACTCAAATTCTACTCCACAGTTTCGGTGTTTTCTATCACAGGATGGTTTCACTTACATTTCTGTACACAAAATTAAGCGGTCATTGAAAAAGTAACAACTAAACATAAATAACACAAACACATAATAGAGTAAACTAATGTAAAATAGAATTAACCATAATAAAATTAATGTCATGCCCACAAACTTCAAGTTACAATATAATAATATATATATATATATATGAATAATAATAAAAATATCATTACAATATTTATACTCAATTTAAAAGGAACGAAATTGTTCCAGTTTAAAAAGAAATCGGGACACATGGCAGCTTTTTTCTAAAAATTGAAAATTAAAAAATCACGAGTTGACACGTGACATATCAGTTAAGATTGCCAGTACTGCATTAATAGAAATGAACAAATTACATCATATTTTAAAAACTGAGGACCAAATTAATCACTTATATATTGTAATCTGATTTTATCTTTAGCGAATGTGGGATCTCCAACACACCTCTGGTCACACCGAGACATATACATCTTGAGTGTGGAGCTAAACATTAATGAATGGTCTAATAGTGACTTGATAGCGGACCCAACAAGCAATAAATTTTTCTATGATAAACTCTAATCATGACTTTGATAACATGTTAAAAAGTATACTTTAAGCCTAACTCAACCTTACAAAACCTCTCCGGGATAAGATTTAACTCATAACTTTGATACCATATTAAAAAATAGAGTTTTGTAAATTAACTTTATCTCTAGTCAATGTGAGATTTCCTACATACCCTAACATACCGAGCCATATGCATCTCATAGGTGGGATTGAGCACTAATGCATAATCTAATAGCGGACAGGTAGCAGATAGAACAATAAATTCAACAAAAAACAAATTTTGCTAGAATATATAGGTTCCAAATTATGACTCTGATACCATTAAGAAATGGACTTTAAACCTAACTTAACTCCACCAAATCAACATATAAAGGTGAGGTTTGCACTTATTAATATACTGTAAACTTACCTTATTTATACACTTCAAATAAAACCGAAATACTTATAGCAAGAATTCATAGGTAAGACAATTTTGCCTATGGATTACTTACAGATTACCTACGAACAAAAATTCCTAGGTAAAAATGTTGTAGCTAATGTTACATATGGGTAAATCCTAATGTAATTAATTATGGATTTCTTCATACGTAATTACATATGGATACATACGTATGTAATTACCTACGAAGAAATCTGTATATAATTACCTACGGATAAATTCGTGTGTAATGTGATTGTTAGCTTGTAATGTGATCGTCAACTTTGATGACATTGCTTTTAAAATACTTATGCAAATCTGGACATTGAAGTTCATCATAAAACTTCAAAATATAATTGCATTGTAGAAAATTTATATAATATATAAGAATTCATTAAAATAAATAATTTAAACATACAATATTCTTGCCTAGGTTTAACAAAGTTAAAGATCAAAACATTATAAAATAAAAGCGTTATAAATTTCTCTAACACTAATCTCTTTCTTCTCACATTGTAAAAGTTTGGCTAAAATTTCTTCTCTTTCATTCCTTGAAACTTCTGCTCTGACTGGTAACGACATTAATCATTAAATCTAAATCAGGATCGCCAACAAGTTAATTTATTATCAAACAAGACAAATATACTTCAAGTGATTTATCTGTTCAATCTGTTGATTTTATTTGACTTAAGTTAAATTAAGTGATTAAAAGTTAATTTAGATGATTGAATATATTAATAACATAACTATAGTAACTAGTTAATTAATCTGTTAAAAATCTATTTAACAGGTTAAAAAATTACAACCAGACACAAGACACATATACTATATTAAATTATCTTCTTATTAAATTTCGATTTTCAAACTTCGAAAACTTCGTGTGAAAGCTCGATTTAGCGTACACCTTGATCAACAATATTCTTCCACAAGTATTTATTACTTAGTCAATTCTTTATAAATTGATCATGACCATCACGTCACTACCCACTATCTTCATCTTATCACTATGCAATAAATTCATCAAAATTATTTGTGCTAATAAAGAGTTCTCTTATTTTATTTTCGGTTTAAGGTATATAGCTTTTTATCCAAACAAATTGACACCCATAATAAAATCCGGTAAAACGAGGTCCCAATTACATTCACCATATCAATTAGGAACGAAGAGAAATTGACACCGCCGACATTAATCTCGGAGGTGGCGTAGTCAAGGTAAGCGACGGTTTTCGTGTAAACAGCATGACGATTCAGGTTCTTACATACCGTTGCGTTTTGGTTTGGACTTACATTTTCATCACGGCCTAATGCCTTCAACTTGTGTTTTTGAAAAGAAAAAAGTAATAAAATGTATAACAAAAAATAATCATAAAAGTACACCAGTCAGATAAAATGCTGAGAAGTAATATTTAAATTGATGCAAATTATTAACGAATCATCGAGACCCTATAACTCTCTGCCATACACAAGTCAACCTTTCTCTACGTTTCATTATTTAAAACATTATATTATTATTTTGAAACATAGTCCTTATGGAAAGCTTGTTCACTTAAGAATACATGTCAAAGTTTGTAAAGGTGTTGTTGTAAGGTACCATTTTATAAATCAACTTACTTAAATGACACGTAACACAATATAATATTACGAGCAAAGGTTTGGAGTATAGAATCATTCCTTAAAGATATCCAATAATTTATAAAAAGAAATCATGAGGCTCACCATGATGCCAATACAAGACAGGGTACAAAGTCTAACAATATTTAGAATTAAAACCCAAGACAAGAAAACATGGGCCATAGCCCTATGAGGAAGCCCAAACAATAGAATCCAGCCCAGATGGCTATGTAGCGGAACCTCCATCACCCTGTTGACCACTGGTGTTTCTCACATCTGCTCACATCAATAGATTGATGATCATCGCAAGAAGAGAACATCACACAAGCAAGACATACAACAAACAAATAACAGGGTAAGCTAGAGTAAAACAATTTATCATACAGTACAATATAATTCACAGTCCAAGATGTATATACCAACCATACATGTTATGACTTTTCAACCAATACACTAAGATTCAGACTCGACTCATTCGGATACATATAATCTAGTCGTATTCAACGGATGCTTGCACTTGTGGTGGTTTCCTTTGCTCACCCCTGAGCTAAGTGTTACAATGTTTCAATCCCCCACGCACAAGGTTAGCCCTTAATGAGTTTCAGGCCTCCTGCTACTCTCACCACAAGAATCAATCCACTCTATATGAGACTAACTAACCCCTTAGAGCGTCAGAATGCAACCTTACCTTGAATCCTTACTAAATTATATAGATGGGGCACCACCATGAACTCCCACTAACAAGGGTCATGGAATTACGTCCCGACCACTGAAGCACCACCATGAGGTCTCACCTAGAGGCTCATGGATTTATGTCCTGACTACATACCAACCATATTCAAACAACCAAGCGATATTTATCATGCATAGGAACCTCATGCCAATCTCTATAACCAATCCTCATTCTCATCACATGTGGAGTCCATCCCAACTCATCCTTCCCAATCCATGAATATAGAATTTCATCTCATACCAATACCATGCCACTTTAATACCAACCATTTCATTTAAATCACATGCCAAGATCATACCAAACCCATTATTCACAACCCATGAACCACATCGTTCATGCATAATTATTCATCTCATACTTTTAACATAACAATTAAATTCAGCAAGTGCCAACCATCCAAGAACAGAGAAACAACCAAAATAGTCAAGCATTCTCGCCCAGCTCCTCACTCAGGCTGAAGGTTCTCGCTCAGGCGAGCTCCCTTTGCCTAGGCGAGAGCTCGAGCAGGTGGAACAGTGGCTCACGTGTTCCCTCGCTTGGGTGAGACCTCCTTGCCTGAGCGAGATAGACTCTCACTCAAGACAGGAGCTCGTCGCCTAAGCAACAGCTCGCGCAACCAACATGAGCGAGTTGCTGCAAATCTCGCCTAGGCAAGATACACTCGCTTGGGCGAGAAAACCAGAACCCTCCACTGTTTCACGCGGGCCAAGATACAGATTCACTCAGAACAAACACAGATCATACATTCATCTCATTCCAACATCATTTAATCACCACAGGCACGAAATAGAATTAAAAAACCAATAATGGACATTAAAACTTAAAACAGTAAGGGCTCTAGCTTCCCTTACCTGAAAAGGGGCTAATATTAGACTTCGACCCTTAAGCTAATGCACCTAGTAGCTCCCGGGGCAGATTCATGAACTGAAACAGCGACATAGAAAGAATGACAGGGTTACTATTGTGAACCCTAACAGAGACCACGAAAACTAACTCAAAATGGAAGGAGTACGGTACAAGAACCAACTTACTTGAGACGAGGTGAACTTTTGAGCTAGCACGAACAGGTGGAGACCAAACCCTAGCAAAGAAGCATTACTTGTTCTAAGAGAAAGGAGGTTGTTTCTGAAAAGTGAGAAGAATGAAAGTGTTTCAGCTGGTTTAGGTGTTTTGGTTCCTTAAGGGCCAACTTTAGGCCCAACACTTTTGGGCAGTCCTTTAAAAATAAAGACAGAAAAGTAAGCGGGCCTTACATTTTAATATGTGAGTATTTTATAAAAATATTTTCAATGATTACTTTTGAAATTTTTTCTTTTATAAACAACGTGTGATCTTTAAGTTGAACAATAATTTTATAAACATATTCTGGAATATTAATTAGCAATTATTTTTTTCATATGTGAATTGAAAGCTTTTTGTATGGTCATGCTAAATGTTAATGATTAAATTTTTCGTAACTGATCACATTAAATAAAGATATATTTAACTATATTTTGTTTGAACAATTAACTATTGTATTCTTTAAGTAAAACACCGAGTGTACAATCAGAAGGATGTGAACCCCTACAAACATTGATAATTATTATTTATAAGAAATTTCTTAAAATTTAATTCATGTAGGTAACTTTATTTCAATAAATATTACGATTGTTATATATATATATATATATATATATATATATATATATATATATATATATATATATATATATATTAAGTTATGACATGTGAATCACTAACTTGGATATTGTAGATATATTTAAAATTTATTTATCAGGTTTAAATCAATTAAAACTAGCTGACCACTCAGCAAAATGTAAGACCGGTTTACAGCTCGACAAAAATGTAAGACCGACTCACAATTTGGTAAAATGTAAGACTTGCTCATATCTCAGAAAAATGTAAGATCGGCTCACAGCTTGGGAAAATGTAAGACTTCATAACTCCGCAAAATGTAAGATTGGTCGTTTTAGCGCCGATCTCAAGGTAAGACTGATCTCTTCAGCACCTATTACTACAAAACTGATCTCTTCAGTTGAGGAAAAGAGTCGAATACACCTAAATCGATCAAGCAATGAATGGATAACGTAATGACTTATGAAGAGAGCAAGGACTCGGAATGAAGGTTCACTAGTGCAGTAAGGGCTTTTGGTGCCGGTTGTTTTTGATATTCTACCCCAGTTCCAGAATCGAGACATATTATTTTTTGGCCTCGGGTGTCAACCAAAGCCATAGCGGGTACTTTTTTGCCTCGTTCTCTGAGGACCCGAAGCCATAGGGGTACTTCGCTCGCACCACCATTAGCACTGCTGCGCTCGTCCTCACCACCGAGATCGTCGGCAAACGCTGGCGCGGCCAGACCTTCACCAGCACTGAACGAGCAACCCACCGCGATGCTCAGACCCATGCTACCATGACACGGTCTGAATGCGACAATGACAAACCACCATGAACCAGTAGAGCCAAGAGATCTAGAGATCCAGCACCTCCACCGCCGTTCGAAGCAGAACTTCAAGCCACTGTTGCGGGCAACCCTACCACTGTGCCGCCATCACCACCGCAGACAAAGGAAGAGAGTGACCACAAAATCATGCCTTTGCCATGAGCCGCGAGCACGCCTCCTTCGCCAATGACGAACCAAACACCACCGCACGAGAAAACAAAGACGAGAATGCCTCCACCGCGTGCAAAGTGTTCGCTCAGGAACGAAGGTGCACAGTGCGAAGTCACGAATTTGGGAACCTAAATAGGGCATATGGCCTCGGTTCAATTAATAATCGAGGCCTAAAGTCCCTTTATGGCCTCGGTCAATAAAGACTCAAAGCCAAATGTGACAGCGCTGGTGACATTTTTGGAATTGGGGTTACTGGCTCACTTATAGGTCTCGGTTTATTTTTAACCGAGGCCAAAAACCTCTTCATATTGCCTCGGTCCAGAAACACCCGAAGCCAAAAGTGCTGACGCTGATGGCATTTTTGAAATTTTGGTTACTGGACTGCCTTATAGGCTTCGGTTCTTTTGCAACCGAGGCCTAAAACCTCTTACTGCACTAGTTTTGCACACACCAGAGGCAATATAGTTGGACAAAATTGCAAAAATGCCACCGCCTCCTTATAGGCTTCGGTTCCGCTATAACCGAGGCCTATAAGGCAAAGTAAAATGTCAAATCTGCACTAGTGGTTAGTCATAACAAAACTCTGACTTTGTTATTTTTGAGAAAGTTTTAGACTGAGGGCTCAGATTCAAGTTGAGGCAAGCCATAGGTAAGACCTGAGAAGATTAAGTAAAAAAATAAACATTTATTTAATAATTATGAGAGAAGGAATCTATAAAGTAATTAATGCGGAGAATTATGACAAAGGAGCAATGGTAGCCTAAGTGGTTAGACATGTTTAGTGCATTTAAGGGGGACTTGGGTTCAAGTTTTACATATACCATTAATGTTATGTTTTAGTTATTTAATTTATTGTAGGCGCATATATGAACATGTGGCATGATGTTATGAGTATATGTGTGCATGATATATCAAGAACCATTTATAGGCTAATGGTTGTGCATATACTTGATAACTGGGTGGATGTGAGTTTGAACCTTGGCTAGTGCAAAATAGATCTTTTTACGCTTGGATTATTTTTGGCTACATTAGTAAGTGATCAAGAAACCCTAGCCGTCTCTAAAAGAGCTAGAAAGGTAAGGATCATGGCAATTGATGAGCTGAAAACCACCAATTAATTGCACTTGAATACATTTAAATCATTGTTTTGGTTTTTGGACATTAACCTACTAATTACTAGGTGAAAGCTTAATCAGTGAGTAAATGTGGTGTATGACAGGAGGTATTTTCGTGTGGCTACCCAAGAAGATTTTCTAGAACACCAAAACTAAACCAAATGAAAGTGTTTGAGGGGAAAAAGTGCACTAAAGTATAGGAGAAAATACCTAAGACAATTTTAGGCCAAGAAGGGATGTTAGGAGCACAATTGGAGTGGGAAATCCAGGTTAGGGGAGCTGTAATTTCCTATTTTAATGATATTATATGCAATTATGTTATATATTGATGCATGAAAGCTTTCTCTTGAATCAAATTCTTGTATCGTTTAATTTCTTGATGTTTGTCGTAGGTGATTTTAGAGAGTATGTGTGTGCTTGTGGTTTCTGTTGTATTGAGTTCTCTTTGTGACTCAATCATTGCTATGATTATCATAATTCTTCTTTTTTGGCTTTTGTGACCCAATCATTGCTATGATTATCATGTTTCTTCTTTTTGTATGTTTAGAATTTTTCTTCTAAATACAACACACTTAATATTATTCTTATTATTAATTTTATTCTATTTTACCATTATTATTATTATTTTGATTATTATTATTAATTTCATTTCATTTCATTTTATAATTATATTTATTAGTATTATTATTTTATTTTATTTTACTATTATTTTATTATATTGTTTTTATTATCATTATCATTATTTTATTATTATTGTTTTATTTTATTATTATTATTTTATTTTATTATTATTATTTTATTTTATTATTATTATTTTATTTTATCAATAATTTTGTTTTATTATTATTACTTCATTTTATTTTATGATTATCTTCATTTTCATTATTATTTTTATTTTTAAAATTTTGTTTTGTTATTAATATTATTATTATTATATTATTATTATTATTATTACTATGACATCCCATTAAAATAGAATGAATCTACTCAATAAAGCATCATAAAATTATAATAATAAGAAGCACACGAGATGAACAGAACACGTGAGGATTTACCATTACAGTTATCCAGAAAGTACTTAAAAGGTATTGAGGCACAACAACAAATGCCTCTAACAAAACATAAACTAAGGGAGTTCTATCAGTTTTACAAAAGCAATGCTCCCCGAGCAAGGAAATACAGAAGGCTCTAGGGCCATAGGACTGCTCTTAAGAGCCATATACACAAACCCACTAAGTTGTACCACTGCCACCATCAGGCTTGTTTCCAGGATTTCCCCCATCTGCTCCCACCAATAAGGTGATCATTGCAAAAGAGAACACAGGACAAGAACATACACAAAATGAAAGGGTAAGCTAGTGAAAATAAATTTAACATATTATAGCAAACAAATACTTAAAACAGTCCTCACGCATGCAGCAAAGTAAGCACCAATTCATGTTATAGCAAACAAGCAAGACAGTGTGACTCAATTATCCGAATACATATACTAAGATCGGATTCACTAGACGCTTGCACTTGTGGTGGCCTCTAGTGCTCTGTAGAGCCATTGCCAATGGGTTTCACCCTACCACACACAAGGTTAGCCTTTAAGTGTCTAAGGCCATTATCCTACCGGAGACTAGGGCCTCCCGCTACTCTCATCACTTGGGTCAGTTTGCTCTATATGAGACTCATTGACCCTTTAGAGTTTTGGGATGCGATCCTTACTTGAATCCTTATCTTAATATATACACTACACACCACCATGAGGTCTCCCCACGAGACTCATGGAATTACGCCTATCTCACAATCAGAATCATGTTTCTCATACCATTCTCACCACTTATTATCTCAACATCCAATTCTCATGCAAGTTCTCAACCAACCAAGCAAAAATCCATGTGTTACTCATGCTAACATACCCATCACAGTTCACAGAACCAAGTAATACATGTTTTGTCATAGACTTTAAGCTTTAAAGGGAATAGTTCAAACAATAATCACCCATGCGCCAATTCTCGCTCGAGCAAGGAATCCTCGCCTAGTCGAGAGAAGTTGTCCCGCTCAGGTGACAGACTCTCGCTTAGGCGAGCCTACAACAGAGGGTCCTAGAAGATTTCGCGAGCTCTCGCTTAGGCGAGGCTGTCTCGCCTGAGCGAGCTGGCCTATCGCTTAAAGACGTAGTCCCTCGTCTGGGCGAGTGCTCGAGGTAGAACCTTGGGCGAGACCCTGGTATTCTCGCCTAGGCAAGACAAGCTTGCTTGGGCGAGAATATCAGTTCTCCCCCACTATTCCGGGCATGCAACATCAGAAACACTCCAACAATTAACACAGTTCAGTCCCATACACCCACAAATAGTCTTCTAATCAATTTCATGCATAAAACAGCAATGGAACAAGCAACAGACTCAAAAGAAGCAAACAGAAGAAAAAACCTAGCTTCCCTTCCTTGCTTAGGTGCTATCAAATGCAACAGACCCGCAAATAAAAGTACCACAACTCCAAGAACTACAATAGAGAGCTGAAACATGAAGACCCGGACAAAACAGGGTTAGGAGATTGAACCCTAACTTGACCAACGTGCTCAAATAGTGAAAAAGGAGAAGAAACTACCCAGAAACTCTAAGGCTCAACTCAACTGCACAGTTACTATTATTCTCATTTTATTTTATTTTATAATTATCTTTATTATTATTATTATTATTTTATTTTATTTAATTTATTATTATTATTATTATTATTATTATTATCATTATTTTGTTTTATTGATGATTTTATTATCAATATTATTGTTTTATTATTATTGCTTTATTTTATCATTATTATTATTTTATTTTATTAACATTATTGTTTTATTATTATTTTTATTATTATTGTTTCATTTTATTTTATTATTATTTTTATTTTTAAAATTTCGTTTTATTAGTATTATTAGTATTATAACAATAATTATTATTATTTATATTACTATTATTATTATTATTTTGTTATTATTTTATTATTATTATTTTTATTATTATTATTATTTTCTTTTTATTTTATTTTATAATTATTTTTATCGTTATTATTATTATTATTTTATTTATTTTATTTACTATTATTTTATTATTATTTTTATTATTATCAATGTTTTATTTTATTTATGATTTTATTATCATTATTATTTATTATTATAGCCTTATTTTTATTTTTATTATTTTATTATTATTGTTTTATCTTATTATTTTATCTTATTAGTATTATTGTTTCATTTCATTTTATTATTATTATTTTTATTTGTATTATTTCATTTTATTATTATTATTATTATTATTATTATTGTTATTGTTGTTGTTTTTTTTATTATTATCATTATTATTGTTTTATTGCCCGTGCGATATTTTAGGATAATGGTTTTGTATTCTTCCTCCTTTTGTATATTGTTTGGTTGTTCTAGAATGTGTTGGACTATGATCCAGTCATGTGATTATGACTGGATAAGCATATTTCATGTTATGGATTGTATGTATAGTGCTTGGGGTTCTTTGAAACTTGCTTCAAAGTGCCAAAAACCAGTAGTAATGACGTTATTCGTGTGGCGCCTGGCGGCTTGCCCTCGCTAGGCAATATCAACCTAAAACAGTGGCAGTGGTCCCTGTATGATCGAGGCGCCTGGCGGCAGTGTTGGTTCTGTCAGGCGGAAGAGGTGTAGCAGAAACTTTGGAGGGTGTGTGGCGCCTAGCGGCAGGCTTGGGGTCCGTCAGGCGGTGACGGTGCAACAGAACTCCTAGCGGTGACGCTTGGAGTGCCCATACCTGGATGACGCTTGGCACCTGGCGGTGTGAGATGCCTGCCAGGTGGTCTGGAACCAGGTTCCGCCTAGCGACGAGAGAGGCGCACGAAGGGTTTCTACACTTCTTTGGGTGATGGTCATGAGGCGATGCTTTGTTGGGGGCCTAGTTACGAGTGTAACCTTTATTGGGGTAACATGTGGCCACTCTAGGTTGTAGCCTAGTGGTTTAGGAAGTCTAATAGAGTGTGCGAGAACGTGGCTCGTACGACGAGGTTTCAGATGATTGCCCTCTTTAGTGTATCTGATAGACTTTTGGTAGTCTGGGAACAACTACGGACTTTTGTTCGTTTTGGGGAACTCCACTTGGTGTCGCGGTGTGAGGCCGTAGCAAATTTATTCCCGCTTGTGGACTATCAGGTGGTGGCCTGTAGTTGGAGGGGCAAGTAGACACTCGTGCAACAAAGATCGATCAATGTACTCATCAAAGGGTGTAGAATCAAGATGCGTCCAACATAAAGTTTGGAAGTGGAGGATTGAGGTTTGGGGCTAACACGGGTTATGGTTATGAAATACTTTAATTATGTCATGAGTAATTGTCCTTCTTGTATTTAAGCTCAGCCTATCTGTGTGTGTTTGACGATGATCATGTAACTTGTTACATGGGAGTAGATGTTGATGCAAGTGAGTGTGTGGATGCTTAGAGTCGGAGTGGGGACCAGCTATGGAAGTTTTTCTCTAGTTTTCTTCATGAACTATTTTGTAATGAATATTATGAACAATTAATCTTTGTAATAATTGAACGCCGTATGGATTTTATAATTGACGCATTGAAATAAAGTTTTAAATTTTCCAACGTTTTGGGAAAAAGGAATTATCATAAATGTGATTTTATACTTATATCCCTATTTTAATTATTTAAATTAGTAATATCCAGTCGGGATGTTACACCATACATAGGATTTATTCATTATTATTCTAAGGATGTTTTGTAATATTTATATATTGATGGCTCAAATAAGGTACACATACTTTATACTAATGCTATCTTTTTATCTTTGAAAAATTACAATGCTCGGATTATAACCAAGCCAAAACCTTCAAAGGCCTTGATAAAAGGTTATAATAAATTTAAACATTAGGATGATGACTAAGCATCTTAAGATTATTAACAATTTATGTACGTTCTAGAATGTTATTTTATCTAAGATAGGGCTCAATAAGTTGTAGGAGGACACCTGCTTGGAAAAAACATTCACTTGAGGTGGAACTCGGTTAAGTGTAGGACACCTACCTAAACAAAACATTTTACCTGAGCTAGGGCTCAATTGAGTTTAGGAGGACACCTACCTGAACAAAACATTTTATCCGAGCTAGGGCTTGGTCAAGTGTAAGAGGACATTTGTCTAAACCAAAACATTTTATCCAAGCTACGGTTGGTCAAGTGCAAAAGGACACTTGCCTGAACAAAACATGATATCCAAGCTACGATTTGGTGTAGGAGGACGCCTGCCTTAACAAAACATTTTATCCAAGCTAGCACGTGATCAAAGGGTAGAGGGATGCCTGCCTGAACAAAAAATTTTACAAAGCCAGGGCTTGGTGAAGAGTAGGAGGACATCTGTTAAAACAAAACATGTTTTATTCGAGTAAGGGCTTCATAGAGAGTCAGGGTAACATGGTTAATCAAAACGGTCTAATTAAGCTAGAGTTTCATAAAGAACGGGTAACATGGTTCGTAAACTAGAGCTTATTTATTTTTTGTTGACACGGTGTTTGGAACTTTGATTGTATGAAGCTTGATTTTGTTACTCTTACAAAGCCAAAAAGAACTAGTGTAATGACATACTTAAATCAATTAGGATGAGGTCACTTATCAAGATCAGTTATTAATGACGAAGCTCCATTCATGTAGGTATTTCATATGAAATAATTGTTAGCATAAGCAATCTTTGTGTAAGGATTTGATAAGGCAAATACATGTGGTTGATGAAGATTGATGAAGATCCATTTGATGATCATGTTTCTATTGTGTTAAATATGGAAATAAAATCTAGAATATGATGTTTACATGTTATACAATATTCGTAGGCTGTGTAACATAGGTTAGATGTCTTGTTAGTCTTAGTGTGTCCTTTTTAATCTGTTAAAATGAGTTTTAACAGGTTAAAAGACTTTTTGTATATAGTTTTTGGTATGAATGTAATCAATCAACTGATTTCACTTAAGTCAAGTGAAATCAACAAATTGTACGGACAAATCAACATGTTGAATTCATTTAAGATCAAACTATATAAGTTGTCTTTTAGAGAGTTGAGGTAAGATTTTGAGTTTTTAAATGCGTAAAACAATCATTCATCTTTGGAAAAAAGTCTCTCTCTCTCTCTCTATGAATCAAACAACTGCAAGTGTTTAATTGAGAATCTAGGTTGATCTTAGAGGCATTTTGGCTTGGTTGGAACTTGAAGAACTCGAGTTTGGTTGGCTAGGGGGAGAGCCACATTCAGGTTTTGTAGTTTTTGTGCCTCTGGTTGTGTTCCTAGTGTGATTCAAGTCGTGTAAGTGTGTTTCTTACAGTGGTGTAGTTGAGATTTTTGTGTGAGTAAAAAATCTTGATATTTCTATTGTTCAAAAGGGTAATCTTGGTGTGAGTTTTGTAATATTTTTTATAATAGTGGAAACCACAGTCAAGTTGTCCTGATAAATTGGATATAGCTCTGTGATTAAGTGTACTAGTATAAAAACAATTGTGCAAACCTTTTCCCTCATTTGTTCACTTTAAAATCTCAAGAAAATCAAGCAAATCAATCATTGTTGTGTTTGCATGTGTTTCTATGTTATCTGGTAGTGTAATCTTGTTAAAAATATTCATTGGAACGAATCTTGTGTAAGAAAACATGCTCTTTAGGTGAGATTCGTGAATTCCGCATTTTGCATAATTTCCCAATATTTTAGCCGATTTTTTTCAAATTTTAATATGTTGATTCATTACGTATAAACAGATTAACCTATTGTTTTTAGTTTTAATCAGTTGAAAGTGTATTGTCGTACAACTTTTGCATTCTGATTTTTTGGTCTAATTGATTCAAAGAAAAGGGCTTAAACTAGCATTTCATTACTAACAATAATTGTTTGATTGATTTCATTATTGAGGGCTCATCTTTAAGACGAGTTCTTGTATACGCAAGATTTATCAAAAATAATTGTTTGATTGTATTCAGTACTGAGTGCTCGTCCTTAAGATGAATTTGTGTATACACACAGGCTTTAATAGAAATAATTGTTTGATTGTTTACAGTGTTGAGTGCTCATCTTTAAGATGAGGCCCTGAATGTATCATATTGTAATAGCTCCATTTTTTCTTTCAAGCACTAGAGGCTCACCTCGCCTCTAATACGAGGTTCGACTAAGTATTCTATGTTGAAATAAGTTTGTTTATGGAATATAGAGTCTTAAAGACAAAACTCCATAAATGTATTTGCTTATGTACTAAATAGAACAATTGTCTAAACTTTTGAAGGTTTTTCCTTTTAATTAGGCCTTAACCTTTCACCAGCAAAATTCAGATTGAAATATAAAGGTATGACAGAACACTCTATTAAAGTTATATAAAAATGAAAAAATTATCTAAGCATCTTTGCAATAATAAAAAACCAAAATGATATGTACCTGGAATGGAAGATCAAAAAACGAAGACATGGAAGGAATATGTTAGAGAAAAGAAAGAGGAAGACAAAGGCACAAATAGTTTCAAGAGAATAAATGGTTCTAGGAAGCAGAAATAGTTTAAGGGAGTTTTTGTGAAATTGTGTCGTGAAAAGACTTGGGTAAATCTCATCCATTAAAATGTTGTTTTAAAAGAAAGAAACGTTCTCGTTTTCATTCCGAAAAAATAGAAACTCAAAAGGTTGGAGGGCTACGTACCATCTGGGTTGATCTGTAACGACAGGTCGAGCAAGCATTAACTAAAGAAAATATCTCCAAATGGTCGAGCTAAGAAAGAATGAAGCGAATTAGAAAAGGAAATCTCCAAAGGGCCAAGCTAGCTAAGAAAGAATTAAGTGAATTAAAGGATCGAGCTACCTATAAAAGAATGAAGTGAATTAGAGAAGCATATATCCAAAGGGTCGAGCTATAAAAGAATGAGTTAGACAAGAGTAGTGGATTGATTTGATTATTTGAGATATTTTATTTTTGTAACCCATATTCAATAGTTATTAGAAATTGATATTTGGGGAAGTTACTATTTTTGAAAGTAATTATTATTTTCTAACAGTTATTATCTTAGAAGATATTTTAAAGAGATAATCTCATAGATATCTTTAAATTTGTAACTGGTTTGACTATAAATAAGGCTTTAACTCCCACGACTAAGGGATGTGAGGATTTTCGCCTGAGTCAAGAGAGTTCCCCTTATTTTATTTTTGGTAAGGTCTATAGCTTTTTACTAGAACACATGGTACTATGGACACATTTATACAATATTGATATTTGACTCTTACTTTCTTTTACATTTTATTAACTTGTGTGGCAACCTTCGTGGTCCTATTTTTTGCATTTTGGAGTTCTTTGTTAGGTGTGTGTGAGAGAGTGGAATAGTAGGAGACGCAACGCGCGTGCCTCATTTGAAAAGAAACTTCTCTCACTCTTGCTTCTTTCGTTCTCTTTTATTTCTCCCAAACACTCGATTGTCCTCGCTTCTCTTCTCTAAATCCCATTTCTATTTAGTTCTTTCATTTTGCGGGCCTTATTTGGTGCTCTAAAAAAATTGAGTTTTGTTTTCTTCTCCTTATAAATTTTCCCTTGGGTCTGTCGTTTTGTTGTTTGTCTTCCTTTTTTTGTGTGGTTCCCTTGTTGAAGTCAAATTGGGTTTAGGTTTTGGGTGTTGGTGGTGGTTCTGTTCAGTTGGTGGCACATTGCCAGGGAGGTTTTGAGTTTCACATTATGAGGGAGAAAAAACCTAGACTCATTGGATTATTATGTTATGCAGATTTAACATTATGCTAACTTGCTACAATGTAAAAATTATTACTTTCACTTGATTAAGAGACAAAAGACAGATAAAAATAAATCACAACAAGAATAAAGAAAAATCATCGAACATCAGAATTCAATTAAGAAATTACACCAAAAACAACCCCAAATGCTTAAGTTTGTTGTAGATAACATACTTAAATTTTTAAGTCTATTGTTGCAAGATCGGGAAAAATTAAATAAATATTTATTTACTAGATTAGAAGCATATATAAAATAATTAGTTTGTTAAGTTATAAGAGGAGCAATGGTAGCTCAAGTGGTTAGGAACACTTGGTGTGTTGAGAGGTCTTGGGTTTGAATCGTGTGTATGTCATTAGTGTGCTACTTTAATTATATAATTTTAGTTTGCATATATGCTTGATAGTGTGATGGGTTATTATATTTGTTTATGTGTGTGAAATGTTATGAATGTGATGACTTATTGGTTGTGCATATGCTTGGTAATTTTATGGATGAGAGTCCGAACTTTGGCTAGTGTAAATAGTTCTTCTTTTTAATGCTTTCTTATTTTTGCAACATTGGTGGATGGTCCAAGAATCCTAGCCATCTTCAAAGAAGTTAGAGGGGTAGAGGTTATGAAGGTTGTTTAGTAGAAACTCCATGTAAATGCCAATTGATGGCAACTAAATTGTATTTTCGTTTTTTTATTTTGTTATTTTAGTTTTAAGGCTGAAAAAAAAGGGAAGGGGTGAATTAGTAAGGGAAAAAAGGGCAAGTATTTGTTTGGCTGCTAGGGATTTTTGAGAGCACCAATTTGTGACCTAAGGAGAGCTAGAAGGTTAGGAAGGGTTCTCTTGTTAAAGGCAAAGGCTATGGAAATTTCTGAGCAAGAAGGATACTAGGAGTCTGTTTGGAAAGGGAATTCCAGATAAGGGGAACTGTAGTGCATGTTCTATTTTTCTACATTCTGTGTTTTTAGTGTGTGCTTGAACATGGGTGCCCTATTTCCATTTGTTTCTGTGTTGAGTCGCGTTTTTGGGTTTCTGCCCAGAAACCGCCAAGCGATGTTCTTGGGCTGCAAGGCAACACATGAAGCATGGTGATTATTTCTAGGTTTTGCCCATAAATCGCCAGGTGCTTCTTGGGCCACCAGGCGGCACGTGGGGAATTGGGTGATTTTTCTACATTTAGTTGGTGTTGTGGAAATGTTGGATTACTCTAAGTTTTTCTTTCACTCTTATTGTGTGTTCATTGCTATAAAGTGTTGGAAATGTCGTTGTTGTGGTGATTCGTTGAATGAATGGGCATGAGGGTTTAAATTTGGGCTTGGGGAGGTATTGAAAACTTGATGATGATGATGTTTAAATGTTCAGGTTTGAAAAGGTTGTGATACTATGTTTGTTTGAATTTAATTAAGCATGTTTGGATGTTGGAAGCATGATTGATTGATTTTTTGTGAAATTGGTTGAGTGAGTCGTGCCTCTAGGTTTTTGGGTTTTTCGCTAGTGATGAAGAGATTTTGGATTCTGCACATAAATCTTGATGCATCGCCTAGTGGCAAGTATGCACCGCCAAGATACGCCCTATACGCAACAATGTGTTGTGTTTTGTGTAGGTTGGCACAAATTGGGTTGCTTTGTGAATGTTTAAATTATGAATGTACATGATATTGATGTAATAAGGACGAAATGCTACTTTTTTGTAGTTTAGTGTATAAATGAAATTGGGTATGTAAGTTAAACTTGGATTGGTAAAAGGAACTATTGTAGGTACTGTGTTGGCTGGGCTATGATTTTGAATGGTTTGTAATAAGTCTTGCTGATTGTGTCTTTGTGGATTTTCAGCCTCTTGTCGCCATCCAAAATTGTGGTGGAAGTTAAAATTCTTTAAGAAATTCTCGAGCCATTCATAGAACTAGTTCCAATATGTTGAATTCAAATGAGGGAACAACAAAAGAATCCACCATTCTTGAACAAATACCAGCTCATAGCAGTTCATAGTTTTGGAACCAACATGGATTTTCACTCATATTTTTCAATCTACTTTATACTAAATGCATTCCTCAACTTAAGTATCTTACACTCCAAACAACCTTGCAAGGTTTCACTTGATTTTGTATCTCATTGCCAAGCACTGTCTACACACAATAGGCATGGATCACTAAGGTATTTCTTGAGCTTGTAACTTGGCTAGGCTATGAAGGAACTTTCTTTTAAAAGACAAGCAAGACTCAATGAGGAAAAGAGTTAAAACAGCATGTACATATCATAAGTCATTCAACTTTACTCAACTTAGCTTTATTCTACTTCCCTATTTTTATGCATTTCAATTCTGATGCAATTTTTTATCTTTTTTGTTTATGTTCACTTATATGTTTTGCACCATATTCATTTTTCTCAGTCCTTTAGAGTGCATTTTTCTTTTCCTTGGGCAATTCTTCAATTAGCCTTCATCCTTGCCTTTTTATTCCAACACATATCTTGTTTTTATCCTCTTATCAATGAGAAAAGGTGAGATATTTACTTTTGTGGGCTAAGGTGTGTATTGTGAGGCTAAGGTTCAAAAAGGATATTGAAATTCAATTCAAGGTAGGCTATTGGGCTCTAGGTATGAATATACAACAAATAACATGCCTTGATCCTTTCCATGCTTTTTCATGTGTTTGATAATTTCTAGAGAATTGAAAAAAAAAACTAGTGGCAGCTCCTCAAAGTGCTTTCACTCAGCTCTCAATTTAGTGTTTGGCTACTTTTCTCACTAGTTAGGTGCACTCATCCATGTTGATTTTTCAACTATGACCCCACTAGCATTGTTGGTTTGTCATCTAAGAATTAGGATTCTCAAAGTTTTTCCTACTCTTGGATATCTAAAGTTTGATTTTTTTTCCTACTTCTTGTTCAAACCAAAAGTCAAGAAAAGTTTTGTATGCATTTCCAAAAGATATTAGCTACCCAAAATGTCCATGTCTATACTTATAAAATAATTAAAAGCAAAAACAAAAATTAAAAACAAAAATTAAAGACAATAATTAAAGCATGAAAAAATTAAAAAGGAATATAGAGGCATCATCATTGATCTCTGTTATGGCTTTAGTTCTTTGACTACTTACCCAGCTTCAGTACTGGCAAGTTGATGGCCAAGTTCAATACTAGCAAATTAAGGAATTGATTGCCAGCTTCAGTACTGGAAAATTATGCTTATGGTTCAAATCCTTTACACTTTTGGCCAACTTCAGTACTAACTAGTTATGTCTTTAGAGTGCTAGCCAACGATTCAAAGCCTTTTAGTTCAATTCCCTTTCTTGATCAACATCCATATGTGAGCTCAAAAGTCTTCATGGTCTTTTCTTGTAATAAATGTGAAAAATAAATACAACTTTAGGTTCTACTCTTCTTGCTATAGATGAAATGACAAATCTAGAAAAAGTTTTGGGTCTTAGGTTGATAGAGGTCGTATCCCACCAAATTAAAACAGATAAAATGCAGTATATGAAAGTGAACCAAGTCGTCTCCCAACGACCAATATTTTCATTCAAAGCTTCAATTTCCAGATGAACACAACAATAACACAAAGGGTGGAGGGTTTGATAGATTCACACAAAATTGCTAAATTCTAATAAAAACAGCGAAACTTAATTAAACACATAATTCAAAATGTACTGATTCCTTGATTCCACTGAAAATCCACCAATCACAGGTTACTAAATCAATTATCTTATCCAATTTACTCTCATGAAATCTGAATTAATCAACTATGCGAAAATTAACACAGCTTCATTATGCCATTAAGCATAGCACACATCCTTTTTTCAATTTCACACACACACACACACATACATATTAAGCAACTGTGGCAGAACCCGAACTCAATAAGCATGACAAGGGTTCTGAAATTGTGGAAAACATGAACCCATGATTAAGCATCACAAACTCCATTTCATTCAAAGCTACAAAATTGAATAGAATGAAGAGAAAATAGGAATTAGAGTGCACTACAAAACATCAACCTCATGGTTTCAATTCAGTTTCTTCAAGGAACCAATACGAAAAACTTAGCTAGACATGGAAAATGGAACAATCAACCACTTCGAATATGAAACAGAACATAAAACTCAAAAACCCTAAGCTATGAATTCTGAAAACCCAAATTAAGAGCAAAAAGAGATATTTCAAAGCTTCAATGGAATGTAAAACGATGTTGTGATATATAAACACGAAAACCCCATTAATGGGTGCTGTTCCAAGTCTATAAAACTCACAAAACGAGCTGCCCAAGCTAGAAAAAGAATTCAAAACGTAAAACACTCAATGGGTGCTGTCAAATGTGTGTAAAAACGGTAAAAACTAGCCAAAAACGTGAAAAACCACAAGGGGCACCTCCATGGAACCTTGGAGAACGAAAATGGTGGTTGGAGAGAATGTAGAAGATGAAGTTGCGGCTGGGTGCCTAGAAGGAGACCTAATTCTAGTGGTCACATCCACTCTGCCACTCATATTTACAAAATTGCCACTCTGCCACTCAAAATTACAAAAATGCCACTCCTAGGCCTCTAATGTTGGCCCATTCACTCTGCTAACGTGGAAATGACATGGAAATGATGTGGAAATGATGTGACAACTCTATTCAACTAAATATTGATGTCCAAGCTCCAACGTTGCTTCACCCAAATACCTAAAAATAATTAAAAACAAAAATTAGGCTAAATAATGTGAAATTAGTCCAAATTCGGAACAGTGTCCAATAAAGCCCAACAAATGAAAAACACTCTAAAGATGAACAATTAAGCACTGATCAACTGTCTAATGGGTACACAAAGACTAATGGAATGGAAGAAAATAATGACTCATCATAGGTGCATGGCAAAATCTCTTTAAAGCACAAGGCTCAAACTCCACAAGATCCTTTAATGATGATTCTACCATCTCCTCTATTTCTTTTATCTATCATCAAACTTATTGAAAAAGAGCCTTGTACTCGCTTACGCTTTTTAAATTCTTCAAAGATCAAATTTTCTGCAAAACCATTCACAAAAAGGTAGAAGTTCAAAATTTCCTACAAATTTTCTACTTTACATCAAGATTAAGGCTTATCTGGTCTAGTCTCTATTGGTTTTAGTAGTTATTATGATTCTCTCCAACTTTCATTCAATCTTTTCCTTTATGTTCAATGCTCAAAGTTGGACTAAAAACCATAACACCTGATTTCACACGCTAAAAATTTCGAAACACAAAATAAAAAATCAGAATTAGCATTTTTGCAACCTGTCTGGTTTTTTCGAAGTTGCATCTTCCATAGACCTCTAAAAATTATGTTTTTATACTCAAATCAAAGATCATTGAATCAAGAATGCATAAAAAAAATCAGCTCAATTGGGTCACTATACACAAAAGTTATGCATCAAACAAGCAACAAAGGTCAAAGTTGTCCTCTATAGTTTGTTTGAGAATTTTGAAAATTAATTGCACCTTCCACAGACCTCCAAAAATTATGATCTTATATTCAAATTAAATATAATTGAATAAAGAATGCATAGAGAAAAGAATCAACTCAATTTGATAATTGTGGTGACAGTTATGCACCAAACAAGCAACAAAGGTCAAACTTGCCAGATTTCATATTAACACCAAATAGTAGATTTTATGCAGAAAATTTTCCCTTCATTCTGCAGAATTTTCAGCATAAGTGTTCTACATAATTTTAGAGAACTGATGATTCTCTATTCTCCTCTGTGAGATCTCTTTTGACTAGCACAAAACACAGAATTCCAAACAAGAAAGTGAAATATGTATCTCTTACATTTACATCTTGTTTGAGAAATCAAAAAATTAAAATTAAGACTTTACAAAATGCAAAACTCAAGCTATACAGATATGATATTTATAAGGTATCTACATATTCACAAAAAGAATGGTTAGAGCTACCAAAAACTTAAACTAAATCCCTGGCAACGGCGCAATTAACTTAATGACTTTTTCTAAACAACCATTTCCCAACAATATCAACAAGTGTCATATCCACATTGAGTTAGCAAGTATATTGGGAGTTTGCTTTTTGGATTTTTGGATTTTGGTAAAGAGTGCAAGTAAATATAGATAGTAGTAATTAGATTGAGTGAAGTAAGGGTTATCAATTGATTTCATCTTATCTTCTTCTACTACACCACTGCCATCTTGTTTACTATTCAAATCATTCAATGTCATGGGAGTACTCTTTCTACGTAGATCTAGGTTCATCCTTGAATCACTAGAACCTAAGGACTTCAAACCCAGTGTGATTCTTCAACTCCTGGTAGAATGAATCCTTACTTTAATGTGCAAGACTCATTGAATGAATCCTTGCCATGTGCAGGACTCTTTAATCAAGCATCCCCTCTAGCATCCAACGAAGAATCTAGTACAAGTATGAAGGTTTGATTGGACCACAGTTTGAGACTAGTTTCCCAACTCAATCCAAACTAGTTAAATAGATTAGTCATGAAGTCATCATTAAACATAAATGAAACCACAAACAATTGAATGAAAGCAAAAATAAATACCCAAGAAGTAGTGCATACTTGATATTTTCTTTTATAACAAATGTAGCAAGCGAATGTAAAGATACTTAACACATGCCTAACATTAATGCTTTGAGTCATAAAACTAAACATAATTGTAGATTCAAGCATAAATAATCATTCAATTTATACTAATGTTCTCTTGTTGGAGACCCGCTAATACACAAACATAAAGATAATGATGTTAATGATATTATAACATTAATGATAATTGAAATATGCATCAACATAGAATCACTTACTACTTTTTGGTATATAAATAAAACTAGTGATGCATACAAAATTATCTACTATCATGCTAATTAATTATAAGAATAATTAATCAACCTTTGGACGATCCTGAAAGGCTTTATACACTAGTGCAAATTTGCCTTTTTACATCACCTTATAAGTCTCGGTTATTGAGGAACCGAAGCCTATAAGGACGTGGTGGTATTTTTTAAATTTTTCGATTGTTTCTGCCTCGGGTCACCAACCAATTGAAGCCTATAAAGGCTTTTATGCTTCATTTATCACACAACCAATGCCTATAACACGTCAAAGTTCCCCAATTTTTCAAAATTGCCACTAACAACAGACCCTTTGGCCTCAGGTGGAATAGAACTGAGGCCTATTCCACTTTATGCCTTGGTTATTAATTGAACCGAAGCCATATATCCTATTTAGGGTCCTAATTCCGTGAACGCGACATTGTTCATCTTCGTCCCAAACTCGTGAACGTTGTTCCTCTTTGCGCGAATCACCACCATTGCCATCGTCGTGAACTCGACCGCACTCTGTCGCCGATTGTGCCATCGTCCACCAAACTAATGTCACTGGTTGTTGCTCCACCACCGAACAGCACGCGAACAGGCACCCCGATCGCGAACTCCACCACACTCTGTCGCACCACTACGTCACCGTCCACCACAGCCACCATTGTGCTTCGACAAATGTTGTCATTGCTCCGTGCCATTGCTCCGACGAGTCTGTTGCGCCTCCTTCCCCATTTCCAGCCATCGTCGCGCCGCCAATTCTCCCGAGGGTAAGTTGAAAACGCGTTCCCTTCTATTTTTTTCGTTTTGTATATTTTTTTTACATTAGGGTTATTGTTTTGCATTTTAATGAGGTTTTTGGTTGATTTTTGTGTTGTTCTTTTCGCTATGTTTACCATCTTTTATTTATTTTATTATCTCTTGTAGCTCTTGAAAACGTAAGTATCGTGGGTGTGCAACATCTTCCATTGTCATTCCATTTTCATGCTTCCAAGTTCCTAATTCTATATTTTCTAAGATTTTGTAGTTCGTTATGTATTAGTAATATGTTATATATATGTGGTTTATTATTTGCTTAAATATCTGTTTGATTTTCTTATATAGTGTGAGTTAGCTTTAGTTTCCCGTTTGAGATTCAATACGAAAATTATGTATTGTCCTCGAGTTTTCATTTTGAAGAAGCTACATTTGTTTTAAATTAATATAAGGGGATACAATACTAATAATTAAAATGTATTGAATCTTGAATTGTCCGATTGGACAGTTTAAGAAGATTAATCATTTTCTAGTAGTTTATTAGTGCATATATATTTTAAAATACATATCTTAAAATTCATGAGTATTTGTCAATTGTGTTTTGTATTGATCTTCGGGTGCATATTTGATTGTGGTTGGTAATCAATTTGATTTCGTGTATCCTAAAGGCCAATGCGAAATGCTGGCAAAATTTCGTGAAATTTAAGATATGTATTTTAAAAGTAATATGTACCAATAAAATAAAGAAAGTGAATCTTCTTGAATGGGATAGGATCACACCTTGATTATGACGTGAGCATTGATTCAAAGATTACTGAAATTGTTCACGCAATTTCAGTATATATACGTATGGATCGAGATTAGATTAATTTACCATGTCTCAATGCTAAGCATGAGAATGAAGGAGAAGATGGAGGACATTATACAAGATGTTGACACAAAAGCTTTTGCACAAGTGCATGTGTATGAGACGATGTCTGCTGATGCGGAAACTCCATTGTATGTCGGTTCAACTAAGTTCACGCGGTTGTCAGCGGTTTTAAGACTTATAAATTTTAAAGCGACCAATGAGTGGACGAATAAAAGTTTCACAGAATTGCTCATGCTTTTGAATGAAATGCTTCCCGAGGATAATATTCTACCCACTCGAAACTATGACGCCAAGAAAATTCTTTGTCCAATGGGTATATAGTATAAAAGGATACATGTGTGTCCTAATGATTGCATATTATATAGAAAAGAATTTGAAGATTTAAAAAATTTCCAAAGTGTGGGTCATCACGGTACAAGCAAAAAAGAAATAGTGAGGATAGTGCTCAAATAGAAAAGGAAGGATCTGCTTTGAAAGTAGTCTGGTACCTTCCAATCGTGCCCAAACTTAAGCGTTTGTTTGTAAATCCTAAAGATCCTAAAAACCTTAGATGGCATGTAACTAAGAGAAGATGTGACGAACTGTCACCCACCCATTTAGAAGAATGATAAATGTTGATGAAGTCCCTCTACTTGATGATGTACATGCAATTCGAGAAGATCACGATGAAGTAATATACATATGACCAATAAATAACTTTATGTATGAATTTCACGTTTCTTTTAAAATTTAAGTGTTTTGTTAAATAATGTTTTTTATGTGATTTTATATGTTGCTTATTAATGTTTTGTGATGTTTTCATTTCACATATATATGGCTAAGCATCATAGTTCATCAGAGGATGAAGCACTCACTAAGAGACCCACCAGAGGAGCCACTAGGTTGAGACAACTCTTAATTAGAATAGCTAAGGGTCAAAAAACACCTGTCGATATTAACGTAAACATTGAAATGCCTAGAGGCCCTTATGCGGACGTCTTGAAAAGCAATCTTGGGATGTTGGCACGAGAGAAAATATCAATTCTTACTCCATCTTTTGATCATGTCACTGAAGTTGATCGAAACATGATATGACATGATTTATTGGTAAGTAATATTAATATTATTAACCTTATAGTTTGATTTTGTTGATAATATGTCAAATATTATTGATGACATTTTCTACATTGCAGCTAACATTTGATATTCCAAATGTGGCGACTCTTAAACACAAATGTTTGTCATCAGTGGCTGAGAAATTTCGTGGTTTTAAGACCAAGTTGACGTCTAGGTATGTGACTAAAAAGAATGAAAATTCATTGTTGAAATACACATGGATTGATGAAGACACCTGGCGTCAGTTTGTTGAGCTTCAAACATCTGAGGGATGGTAGGTATGTTATTTGGAATCATCAATTTCTCAATTGATAATTTTGTAAGATTTGAACTAATTCATAAAGAAGGTTTTATATGTTACAGGAAAAGAGAAAAAAGGCTCAAAGTATAAGTGCTTAAAATAAAAACCCGCACATATTGTCTCGTTGTGAGTATAGAAAACTTGAAGAGAAGATAATGTCAGAAAAGAAAAAATCTAGGCCCCCACCTTTTGAGGGTGAGGATATTGAGCCTCATTCACCACCATCACGTCATCAAAAGTGGAAGTTAGCCCGTCTACGCACATCGGACAACTACACTTCTGAATCTGCACGAGAAATATTTGAGAAAATTGTAAGATACAATTCCTATCTAAATAACCCATTCATGTTTTATATTGTATTATTTTTTATAACTTTTGTTGTTACATTGCAAGATTCGTTGGTTGAGCAGAGCTCCCATAGAGGATTCACTCTAGAAGGTCGTCATGACATACTTGCTGCTGCAATTGAACGGCCTGAGCACCCTGGATGTGTGTGTGGTGTTGGATCATGAGTCGGCATACGCCAATTTTTTGGTTCCTCCTCTCGTCAGTCTTCATGCAGTCATGGTGCTGATTATGAAGAAAGATTGACAAAAATAATCACTATGAGGGTGAGAGATGAACTTATGAATTGAATAAATGATATTTAATAAAATAATTAAATAACATTAAAAAATTGTTGACTCTAACAGGCAGAAGCGAAAATGGGAGTTGTTCAGCTCTACCTGGGGATAACATGAACGACACTCATCCATGTCAACTATATATTTGGGATGGTACAGAGAAGACATGATTGGCTCGTGGAAAAGTATTTGAGGCATCCACGGTTCTTCATGGAATGAAGTTATCAAAGGATGAGGTTAAGGTCACAATAGAGGAGGTTCTTGTGTCGTTTGCTTTAGTTCTTGTGCCAATAAATGAGGTATATACTATGGCTCAGGCACTCCAATGTTTCCTTGCCTGGCCTAGAGATTTGGTTATTTATGACCCCCCGGTACATACTCTTAAACCCACCATATAATAAATTTTTAACTTTACACATGTTTATTAGATTCAAATTTAAATTATATTCCATTTTAACTAAAATTGCATCAATATAAGAAAATCCTCAACCAAAGAAGGTTCCTCTCTCTTTGGAAGATCCTTTTGGTGCATTACTCCAACTTGCTGAAATCATAGATGATAAGCCGATGCAGGTTCCTTGGGATTCTAACATTTTTGGGAGAGACCTTGGGATCCCCCTTTACTTGCATTCCCAAGATGTCTTGAAGCTTGCACGGGGACAAAAGGAATTGAATATTACCATTATTCAGTTATGGATTATGTAAGTCTTTTAGTCATTATATATAGTTATTTGATATATTTATCTATTTACTTATATCAAATCAATTTTATGTTTAGGTATATGTTTGATGTCACTGAAATTATGGGGCCGAATGATCTATATGGGTTTATAGACCCCCAACTCACTCATGAAGGCAACAAGTTTGATGACATCCAAACATATGTGACCAAATGCTTTCAACGCGGAAAAGAAATTTATTGTGTCCTTTGTGGTTTCCCTAAGGGAGAACCTTGCTGTGTGGTTTTGCTCTTTGCACCGCCCTCCCCCCAACCATCTTAGACAAGTGATAGATTGGTAAGAACCTTAATGTCAATCTTATGAATATCCTAACTTATTCCTATATCATAGTTCAATTGTTGGACATAACATGTTGTTAGGGAGATCAACGGCTAAGGCAAAATGTCTTGTATGGTGTTACCTCCAGATTTGATATTTCTATCCATATATTTATAATTGTTTGCTTGATTTTCTCCCTTAATTAATTGTAACGTTGTTGATATAATGTAGTGTAATAGACAAACCGGCTCATATGAGTGTGGTTACTATATAATGCAAAGGATGACAATTGTTGTGCGCACTCGTATTACAACTAATTGGGAAACGGTAATATATATTTGAATTAAAACGAATACTTTGCAATATTGACTTTCTATATATTAACTTAACTTAATCTCTTATTTTGTAGACATTCAAGAGTCCTACCCCAATTCCCGCGAAGTCCATAAAGTTCGGTAGGATAGCATGTGCAAAATATATAATTCAAATGTACAATAGTATTGATTAGGATATGTATTTGGATTGTGAATGATTTGTAATTGTCTTTTAAAGGCATTTGGATTGTGGATGTGTTATAAAATATTCTGTTCTGGTCTGTGCTGTGCTGGTTTCTGAAAAAAAAATATGGAGGTTTAAATGTGGGAATAACCATAAAACAAAAAATGTATTTTAAAAAAACAACATATTAGGCATCGGTTCTTACCATAACCGAGGATAAAAGATGGTATATGGCCTCAGTTCATACCAAAACTGAGGCCAAAAGCTCATCGAAATTTTAAATAAATTAAAAATTTAGAGACTTTATGGCCTCGATTGTTAGGATAACCGAAGCATAAACTTGGATATATGACTTCAGGTGTACTTGAACTGAAGCAGAAACGTGAATATATGGCTTCGGGTCAACCGGAACCGAGACAAAAGGTTGATCTATGCAAAAGCCTTCCTCTTTTGGCCTCACCCCAATATGCTTCGGTTTGGGAACCAATACAGAATATTAAAAACAACCACTGTCAAATCCCCTTCCTACATTGGTGATAATAATGAATTTCAATTAACCCATAAATCAATTATTTATAATTTAACATTCATACTATGGGTAATTAAAATGAAATCATTAATAATTTAAAACCAAATAAGTTTAAAATTTTGGTCACTATAGTGACTAACAAAATTTATCATCCTTGATTTTAAATAAATAAATATATTTAATTTCTAAAAACCATAAATAACACTTTCGTTAATTTTTAATTTAACAATAACAAATATATACATTATGGCAAATGAAAAAAAAATACATTATTCATATAATAAAGTAAAAAAATTATACAAACCCATTAATTCCAATTACACTTATTCATGGCGTTGATTCACATATGCATGAAACATAATCCAATCATATTCATTCAGTTTCAATCTTGATTTCACATTTAAATTGCAATTTGAATTTAGTGTCATTAGCATCGATCGAATTCAGGTAACATAATAGTGAAAATGTTTCTACCGTACCTAATAGTCCAACATCACTTATAAGTCAATGTCTAAGACGGTTGAAATATTACTTTCTCCTTCTATTTACCAAGACACCTTTCAAGAAATAAATCGTGACGAAATTGACGTTGTAAAACAGACAATACCTCGGATGCATATGCCAATTGACAGCGATTCCACGTAATTAGAATTAATTAACAGATAATATATTTACCAAGGAGAAGAAGAGCAAAGCTTATAATTGTAAATTATGCAAGGGAAGGGTAAATGAACAATAAACAACGAGGGTAAACCGACTTCTGAAACCCAAGAGAATAATGAGAGGAAGCGTAAAATGGCATAAAAATCATGAAACACGTTTTACATCCAAAAAGCATTGTAGGGTATAATGGTAAATTGATAAAATAAAGATGATATATATATATATATATATATATATATATATATATATATATATATATATAAAATAGATAATAAAGAGGAAGAACATGGATACTTGAGAATAGCGTGTTTCAAATTGGCAAAGAAAAAAAGGTATTCATTTATTAAAAGTAAGAAAAATTAACTTCATGTTGATTGATGTCATGTGGAAATCTTTAGAAAGAAAATAATGTGTGGGGGAGAGTTGTTTAACGTGGCGTGTAGTAATGTGATTTGAACCTAAGAAACTAATTTATTTCTAACTACCTCCCGTACTGTCTATTGCTAAGTTTATATATTTTTAGTTAACTACTTTTAATTAAATTTCTCTTTTATTGATTGTTTAAAATAATTTTTATTTTAATTTAAAAATTTATGATTTTTGAGATAACATGATTGTTATTGTTTTCTTCAATTTGATCGATGTATCGTTATCCTTCTTTAATTTTTTGCATTTCCGTGGACAACTTAGTCGGTGAAAGAGAAAAAACTGAGTTAATTTGTAAGTTAATAGCATAATATTAGTTTTCGTGACTTAATTATTAATTTAGTCTTTTAATTTGTTAGAGTTAATTTATTTTGATCTTTTTATTATATTTTATTTTAATTTAGTCTTCTAATTTGCTTAAAAAATTCATTTTGGTCAATTAATTATTTAAAAAATTTTATTTTTTAAAAAAATTAATTTAGTCTCTCTGTTTAAAATTTTAATACAATTTAATCTTTTTATTTTTTAAAATAATTTAATAATTAAGTTTAATTACAATTTATAAATACATATTCATTATTTTGTTAAAACTTATATATCAAATCACTCTATTTAAATGTATAAAATCTGTTTTTTATAGTGCTAAAATATTTCAAAACTCAATTATTGTATTTAATGTATTATCTATTTTAGAGTTTGGAAAGTTTTTACCATTTTTTTATTCTTATAAATTGTCTAAATTGTCTCAAATAATTAAAAAGAGAAAGTGTATTTAAATTATGAGTGACCTTGTTTTTTAAGTGGCGAATTAGAGTTTATTGAAAGTTTCTAATCCAGAGTCAAGGATGAGAATGAGATTTTTTTTCAAAACTTATTTTCATTATGTGAATCACGTCGAGATGTTGTCCTTGTATTTAAGTTATCTTTCATCTCAACTCCTAAATAATTAAGAACTACTGAATGCAGGGAAATACTTTCCATTCACCTTCTAAATTGTACAAGTAATTAATTTCTTAATGTTTTATTTTCTGCACATCTCCATAGAAATATAATTTATTCCAAATATTCTTACAAGATGTGACAATAGCATTCGCTATTTTGAAAAATATTCAATAAACTTAGTTATTATATATTTCACTAATTTAATTCTAAATCTTTCGCTGTAACGCCCCATTTAATTTAATACATAAAATTAAAGGAAACGTCACACGCTGACACGGACCAACATTCGTAAAATCAGCAATAAAAGAATATTAAATAATATTATCAATTCCTTATCAACCCTTGAAGTTTAATCCTCATATCAATCACATCCCAAATCCATACCTCTGATCATCACCACCCCAATGAGTCTAGGGTCTCATCTCATGTCAAAACCATGTTCTTTTAATTCCAAACCACACATTCATTTTACATGCTAAGTCTCATACCAACCCATTCATCCACAATTCATGAATTATGCCAAAAAATATACTTCATACTCCATTATATACATGTCCATCATCACACAATCATACTCAACCAA